>Ga0255152_1000215_pt1 | contig 20992 bp, 36 predicted proteins | sample Atl_Yuk_RepC_8h_FD_183624 | JGI IMG/M metagenome (GOLD analysis project Ga0255152, IMG submission 183624) | Freshwater microbial communities from Altamaha River, Georgia, United States - Atl_Yuk_RepC_8h | ecosystem: Environmental > Aquatic > Freshwater > River | place: USA: Georgia | collected...
TTACGGACATAACTTCCATAACCTTGTTTGTTCACACGCTCTACATACTGCTTGTAATCAGTAGACAGATACTCAAACTTCAAAACATAAACCTTGAAATCCATCCATACCCAACGATTTGTAGTGGAATCCTTACGCTCAAATGCCCATTGAGGAATAGTTGACACATTGGTTTGATAAGGCACGTAAGACTTAGCCATTGCTTGGATTTGAGCCTCATTAAAACCAGCATCTATCAACTTGTCGAAGATTGATTGAATGGTTTCGGCTTCAATATGACCAATGGCAACAGGCTCTTCTTGGTTATCTTCATTCCAAAGCATAACCATTCGGGCAGGATCTACATATTGAAATTTAACTTGACCTGTAATAGGATCGTTGTAAATTTTAGCTGCACGGAAATGGAAATCAATTGCGTCTCGATTAAACTCCATTCTTTGTCCAGCCCAATTAGAAGCCCTAAAGCCAGCTTCAGCCAGCTTTTCTAAAGCTACTTCATATTTACTCTTGAAAAAACCAAGACGATCTGCCATTTCAAGCATAGTTTCGTCTTTAGGCACGAAAGGCAGTTTGAATTCAGGGAGACCTAGTTCTTTCGCTAAAGGATTTGTATAATTTGCTTTAGCATACAAGTCATATTTTTTATGCTTCTTTTTATTGATGATGTTTTTATCAAGAGAAACACAATCAAGTTTATAGTCGTTATCTGCAAGAATCGATAGAAGAACATTTGATAATTTTCGCATTGGAGAGAAAATGTCATAGCTAATATTAGCCATTGCTTTTCTCTGAGCTTTACTCATTCCTTTTGTACTGGCATTAGCCTCACCTTGACTGATTCCCTTTGTGCCAATGGGAGACCCATTAGTAAACCAATTTTTATATTTTTCTTGGGACTGATTCCCCGCGCCATAATTTCTAGTCTCCTGCATTTCAGGAAGTTGCGTGTACGTGAAATATGTTCCGCCCGCACAAAAACGAGTATACAAAGCACGAGCAACACGCAATCCGTATTCCGGCTTTAGTTTATCGACCTCTGGGATGTTGTCGTTTGGGAACAACACACTACCAACTATTTGTGGTAATATCATATCGTACAAATTTAGTTTACCAGCACAAATGTAGTAAACTTTTCATTAAATAGTTGAAAACAATCATTCTACATCAAACATTGCAAACCCACCTTTTACCTCTATTGGTTGGTACACTTCCTTGTAAAGGTCTGGCATCCTGCTTTTTATAGCTCTCATACACCAACCAGTAGCTGCACACAAGTCATGATTTGTCAAGTCATCAAGACCTCTCATCTGACTCCACTCTTCAATTATCTCCCACATTTTCACATACTTAACATTGTTGTTGAAGAAAGTCATAATGTCCCCAGCCATTTCGTTTTTTTCTGCTTCACCAGCCCAAACTCCGGGCCTGTTATCTTGCTTCCCGTCTGATCCCAAATCCTTCAAAAGGTAACCATCAAATCCGTTATCCCTGAAGTATTCCACCAGGGCTTCTCCGTCTGGCCATTCAGGATATACATAGGCTCCAAGAAATACAGCAGCCTTCAACCACTCTTCGTGATATTCAGCCTTATCTTCCGTTTGTCTGTTGTAAATAAGTATCCAATCATTACTAACCCATTCGTTTCTAGGTTTAGTATCTGGATCTACTTGACTATCTCGTTTGTAGAAAACCGCCGCCGCCGCATTTGATTTCTTTTTACCTACAGTATTTCGCTTGTGAAATTTTACCGGGTCACAGCAAAGGAAATATTTATTCATTACAGAAGGATCGGGAGCATATATTGGACCCCTTTCTTTGGGAGGAATGTATCCCTCTTCTGCTGTTACAACCGTTCTTCTATTTCTTTGATCCTGTGGGGGCAGGTAAGTCATTGTCCAACTTCCTTTGGGGTCGTTGTCTACATAAACATCTCCGCCAAACTTATCTCCAATCCACTTAAAGTTTATCTTAGTGCTTATCGGAGTTCTTGAAAACTTCAATTCAGATATGCGGTCACGCATCTTCTCGATGGGCATACCCATGTCCTTGGGGATTACAGCAAATGCTTGTTTCCAGGTCATTGGAAAGTTTTGCTGTAACTTAATGAGCTTCTGCCATTCGCGCTTGCGCTCAAAATAATCTGCTTGGTTTAACAGGTAGGATTTAGCTCCTTTTGTAATCCACTTGCCCTCGTTAGACATAATTGGTTCCTTGGGGTCGTCGATAATGCTTGCCCCGTACTCATCAATGTAACCCTCTACCGCGTAGTAACCGGGCAAAAAGAAGTTGATGAGTCCCGATGGGGTGGTTCCGTTCTCGTTGCGGTCAGAGAAGTGTGAGTCGTTGGCAATATCAAAAAACTGCGCTCCACCACCCGTGTCCATGTCGCCCACAGTAGACGGCATGATGCAGAATCCTCGAATGTTTTCCCCACGCTCAATAGCCGGCTTCATCGTGTTATACCACCACGTCGGGATGTTTTGGTCCGCTGCCTTCGCGTCCGTTTTCTTCGCTGGCTCGTCACGGTAGACAAATGCGATTTCCGCTTCTCCATCCGCCGCTTTCTCCGTCGACGGGAGTGGCGTAATGAAGCACTCCATTTGTTCTGGGATAATACCTGCTCTTGCTGCTGATGCGATTGCTCCTTCATACTGAAAACGCAAACCTTCCTTAGCCTCTATTCGACCACGATAGTGCGGACGAAAGAAGAAGGGGAGCTTGCTTACTGGTGTTTGAATTTGCTTTATAAATATCTTGTTTACCGCCTGATCCTCGTTCATTGCTTGGATGATAAAGGTTTGATCAGGCATATTAAGTGTCCCCCATGTACAAAAGCAACAAGCAATTGCTGTTTTAGCAATACGCCGACCAGATACGAAGTTGATTCCGTGAACTGTTCTTTTGCCTTTGCCTACAGTAACATTTACGTTTGGCTCAACATAATACTCAAATCCTTGCTCATTCATGTCCTCAACAACATTCTTTACATCTTGATTTGAATATTTCGTCTTTACCACGCCGTCTTCCCTATATAGGATTTTGTGTTTGTAAAATGCGTCCTCTGTAGTGTAGGCATACATGAACAGATGGAACATTTTACGTTGGTAATCCCGATAATCAGGGCGGTTATTGTTTTTTCCAAAGTTCTTTACTGTCCAGAAATTTAAAAAGAAATAATTGGCACCGTTGATATAGGTTGGTTTTCCCTTAATGAAACACCAATAACCTACATACCTACGCTTGATTTGGAGCTTGATCCATTCAATCTCCATTGCGTAGTACTTCTGATTTGATTCTATCTCCTCATAGATGTCCTCAAGCCTTACATCCCCGACTTCTTTGTACTTAGACTTATTAGTTGCGTGCTTCTTGTTAAACACAACTTCATATATGAGTCGTATTTTTTCTGGAGTTTCCTGATATGTGAACCTCTGTTCTCTTGGATCCAGCCCATATCCATCTACATACGTAAGCGCTTCTTCTCTCGTTACCTCACGTTTTAAATGATGAGAATACCACTTTTCAAGGCGGGGAAGAGGAATACGAATAGTATCCAACTCATCGTCATCCTCATGGAATGAAACGTATTTATCTTCCTCCTCGTATTCGTACTTCATGGTATAATACTTTATGGTATAATCTCCGGGAATATTTCTTTCTTTTCACGCCAAATACGGGAATAATGTTCTGGCTGTATGCCCAAATTCTCTGCACGAACAGAGAACGTAATTGCCTTCTGCAGGGTTATACTAACCTCGTCATTCATGATTCGAGTACGGGCATCTACAAGAGTTTGGCGCCAACTCTCAAGACCTGCTTGAAAGTTCTTATCATCATTAGACCTGTCAACAGGCTGAGTCAACAGCGCTCTTTGCAATGCTGCTATTCGAATGTCGGCGGTACTCATGATTGAGTAATCCTCCGAGCATTGTAGGCGGGTAAACACGATGTAACGCTCCACCGCCCAGTCCACATTCATCATGCAGAGCTGGGCGTACCCGTTCTCCGTATCCGTATCATCAACCATTATGTTGAGTTTGTTCAGCGTATATCGTTTGCGCTGGTTGATGTCCGGATAGGCATCTTTTACAGGTGTTCCTGGAGCGAACATATATATGAGATATCGCACAACTTTGTCGGCGCTAACCCCTTCGGGAAGATCGTCTGATCTATCCAGAATATGGGCTTGACTGGCCAGGTCCGAGAAACGATATATTACCGACTCGTCATCCGGGATGCCTTCAATGTTATACGATATTTTACTAAAATCTAGTTTTATCATCTTTGGTACGCCATTATAACCCGTGGCTGAAAACGAACATACTCAGTTGTTTTTGCTAAAGTTGGATCAAGTTTAGTTGCATATATGTTTCTAACACAAACAATATCTCCCTTTTTGACTTCAGTGTTTGTCCATATTTCTGGCTGCACATATTTTGGCAACCTTGCTGGCGGAACAACCACTTCTATTCTTTGAATGTCATTATCTGGAATATGCAAGGACCCAAATTTCCTTTCGTTTCCTAGCAGTTTTCCTATAATGTATCCGTTTAGACTAATAATCTCATCGCCTCTTTTTGCAGCATATATTGACCGCTTTGATATCGTAAGATAGACCTTTCCATCTATTATGCACCCACCTTCTCCTTCGGTTATCATTTCACGAGTAAACGTAGCATCAAACCACACCTCATCGCCCACCATTCCATCAAATTCACATTCGTAATCCCACCCAGTGTTGTTTAGGTTTATGTCAGCCATTTTAAATATCCTACCCCTTCTTACGGCTTGCTTGTCTTGAATATTTTCTTTCTCCGGATCAGCCTCTTTTTGACTTTCAGCATAAAGCTCATGATATCGCTTGATTAAATCCTGGTCTTTATATCTTGATTTTTTGATTCCTTTTACCAAATCAATGACATCATTTTCATTAACTTCAGATATGTAATTTTTAACTTTATTGACAATTTTCAACTTGCCTCCATTAAAATCAATTTCATCCTCCGTCAAAGAATGAAGCTCAATAATGCATTCTCCATTTACGAGCCTCAGCTTTTCTAAATCTATTCCGTTTAAATTCATTTGTCTGCTAATTTTTGTTCGTAAATCTCCAAAACCCTTTTCTGTTTATCGAAATTCTTCTTACCAATTGGTATTTTCTTTTTTAGTTTATTCACGCATCGGCGGAGAGATGAATAACTACCAAACACCATCACGGCGTCCCAATCAGACATTAAACCCTCGACTTTTACCGGGTCCACTTGCTCTCTACGGATGTAGTATTCATATACCTCTATAATCTTGAGATAGTTATTTTTTGTCTTTGTTCTGATCATAATGCTCTTGAAGCGTTTTAAAGAAGGAAGACCTCTTAATCCTAGTTTCCACTTTTGTTTCAGATATCTCCTTCATGGTTTCTCTATATCTCTTTATGGCTTTCTCAACTTGATCAAGATCATCAGAACTAATTGCCGGATCACAATAAAGAAGTTTTCTTCGTGATTTGGTAGCCATAGGAGTAAAAATCCTCATAACCTCATATATCTCAATCTTCTCCTGAATCATTGTATTGAGAAGAAGTATAGCTCTATCCCAATTTTGAATGTTATTCATATACCATAACTATGTATCGCTCGTGTACAGAATACTCTGTAACATCTTGCAGTTCAACTTTGTCCACTTTTCCAACAATACAGATTCGCTGACCTACCTCAAAGTCACAGAAGTTACCGACCTTGGTTATTATCGCATCAATCTGTTTGTCTGTCTTGTTTTCTATTTCAATAAATACCCGGTGGTCGGGCGGAAATAAATTACTCATGCTGCAAATATACAAACAAATCACACAGTGTCAAGTTCTTGCTTGTAAACAATACTATTTTGCGTAAATTTGTACTATGTTTATCTGCTCAATTATACTGGTCCTCTTATCGTTTGGTTTTATGATGAAAAACTCCATATATGGTTGTGGTAAAAGGTGTTACAAGACTCGAAAAGAGGCTCAGGAACATTGTGATTACGACCAAAAAGTCTATATGTGTTGGGAGTGCGAAACATGGCACATAAAAAATAATAAAGAAAACCCTTGACAACCTCGTGTGGTTGTTTTATGTTTGCTGAAATATTCCGCCCCCCGTTTGCTAAAGAACCACAGCAAACGGGGGTTGGAAGGTGGTTACAAATACTAACCAACTCAAAAGCTCGCAAAGTGGTTCTTGCGAGCTTTTTTTATCTTATGAATACAGGACAAATTGTTAAAGGGAAACGCAAGCATGACTTTGCGATTATTCCAAATGAAATTTCACAATCCAAACAACTCACAATGCAGGAGAAAGGTATGCTTTGCTTCCTTCTTTCCCTTCCGGAGAACTGGATTCTATACAAGAAGAATCTTTACGAGCAAATGCCAGACAGCAAGTACACGATAGACATGGTATTTAGTTCTTTGCAAGGTAAAGGATACATCTTTAGTTCTAGGCAAATGGATCCCGCTACAGGTAAAATGGTTGGTTGGAACCACATTGTCTATGACGCTCCTCAGTTTGACCGAGATGCAGATTTACCGATATCGGGAAATACCGATGTCGGTAAAAACCGAGAATCGGTAAATGAGGGTATATATAAAGAAACAAATACCAACAAAGAAACAATAAAATACAAATACGCATTTGAAGATTTTTGGCTTGCATACGACAAGAAGGTGGATAAGAAACAAACTCAAGTTGTATGGAATAAGCTATCCCCTGAAGACCGGATACTCGCAGTAGAAGGCATGGGAAACCACAAGAATGGGCGCGAGCGTAAATACTGGAAAGACCCGATACGATATCTTCGCGATAGAAGGTGGGAAGACGAAACAACGAATACGAATACAAATACAAAACAAACTAATTACAGCTATGACCCAAATGACCCAAGGAATAAATGGTAAGGTATCCATCTACAAAGACTTCAACGACCTGCAAGGACACCAAGTTAGTGTACTGGGCGCACTTGAACGAATTAGGACTGGAAAATCAAAGGCACTTGTTGAAAAGGCGAGGGAAGCCAAGACCAAGAAGGAGGCAGACGAGTTAAAGAAGAAACTTCCTGCCGTGTGTTTTAGCGGAACATTTTCTAAGAGAAAAGACTCTGAGCTGCTCGAACACTCCGGATACATTGTTTTGGACTTTGATAATGTGTCAGATATTGCCCAAAAGAGAAATGAACTGTCACTTATAAGTTACATTACCGCAGTTTGGGTGTCGCCATCAGGAAAAGGATTGAAGGCTTTGGTCCAAATTGAATGGAAAACCATGCATAAAGAGCATTTTGATGCCTTAATGAATGATTTTCCAGACATTGACAAGACAGGACGCAATGTTTCTCGCCTTTGCTTTGAGTCGTATGATCCCGAACTTTACTACAATCCAAGCGCTGAGGTATATAATAATTTACCTGCGAAGAAGGCCGATAGGAGGTTGCCCCAACAGACAACTACCGAAACGATTAACGATGATGACAAAATATTCCAAAACCTGTTGACCTGGATGACATCTAAGGGAGACGCATTCCGTGAGGGTGAAAGAAATCACTTTGTATTCAAGTTGGCTGCAAGCTGTTGCCGGTTTGGGATGATGGAAGAAACGTGCTACAGCCTTATGATGATGCACGTCACGCCTGACTCTAGCTTCAGTCAGAAGGAATGTCGTCAAGCCATCCGCAGTGCGTATAGGGCCAACATGAATCAGTGGAACACGGCGGAGTTTACCAAGGACCAACTGGTTACAAAGAGTAACCACACGGAAGTCAAGATTGAACTCACCGAGGATGACCTCGAAGAGATAAGCAAGGAGGACGTAATCTACGCCGAGGAGGTAATAGAACAGGCTTCCGAGATTTACCTCAAGGGATATCAAGCTGCCATGCCCCTTGGTGTGCCGCTACTCGACAAACACTTTAAAAGAGTTAAGGGAGAATTAACAATTGTTTCCGGAATAGGAAACTATGGTAAGTCATCGTTCATGAAATGGGAGATGATATTCCGCATGGTTAAGTTTGGTGAGAAGGTAGCCATTTTTACCCCTGAGGAATTGCCTGCTGAACAATTTTACCACGACCTGGTAGAGATTTACTTTGGTAAAGACTGTACACCTAACAACTACAATAGGCCAGGTTACGATGCGTACATGAAGGTGTACAAGATGATTGGCGAACATATCTTCATGGTATATCCCAAGAACGTATCTCCTACTCCCGATTACGTGAAGGAGGTGTTCCTCAGCATGATTATCAAACACGGGGTGGATCGTGTGATTATTGACCCGTTCAACCAGATGGCAAACGATTACAGCAAGGGTGGTGGACGCAGCGACAAGTATCTTGAAACCTTCCTTTCCGACTGCACCCGATTTGCCCGAAAAAACAACGTGTATTTTGATATTGTAGTTCACCCCCACAAGATGAGGAAGGGAGATGACGGCAACTATCCATGCCCAGAGGTATTTGATCTGGCTGATGGGGCGATGTGGAACAACAAGGCGGACAACATCATCATCTACCACCGTCCGTTTGCTCAGACCGCACCGGAAAGCCCCTTGTGCGAGTTTCATTCGAAGAAAATTCGCAGACAGAAAATAGTTGGAATTAAGGGCTTTTTTGACTTTGAACTTGTAAGGTCTACTCGCAGATTCACGTTCGATGGCGTCGATTACCTTCATCAAGCGATCGAGGGTAAAAGCTATCAGACCGAGATCAAACAACCAAGCCCAATAAGGCCCAACAGAAACTGGACGGATTCAAAAGAAGCAAAAGAATGGAACGAAGACATTCAGCACCCAAACGGGTATAAAGAAGCGTGGGAGTAGTCAGTTAATACCCATTAGGGTATAATTTTAACAATTTTATACCCTTTTTTTTTGCATAATACCTGTTTTTTCTTGCACAAAAGAAACATATATGCTACATTTGCGAATATAACCAATAAATATTAATCAAAAAGTTATGGGATTAAATCAAGGTGGTTCATCAAACCGTACTTACCTCAGTATATCTGGAGGTAAGATTGCCAAGCGTGTTCCGGAAGGCACTGCTGGCGCAATTAAGTGTAACAGCAAGGACGGCACCAAGGTGTGGTATGAGCAGCGATTTGCTTCGCTATCAGGCTATATCGTTGACGTATTCAAGCGAGTATCTGAACAAGGTTACGGCGATCAGCTGTGCGTTGTTCTGAAAGACGGCTCAGAGGAATATCAAATCCAAATGCCATGGTCATCACGCTACTCATCTGGATTCTTTTTGTCAATGCCTAACATCGATGCTGGGAAGGAGATTACTCTTACCCCATGGTCTAAAGAGGTTGACGGAAAGACTCGCACAATGCTTTATCTCCGTCATGGACAAGAGGACATCAAGTGGGGATGGACCAAAGACAACCCCGGTAATATGCCTGAGATGAAGCAGATCAAGGTGAAGGGTCAGATCGTGTGGGATGACTCAGAACGTCAGGAGTTCTTTGAGAAACACCTGAACGACATTTTCATGCCGCAGGTTAAAGCTGTTAGTGCTGTGAAAAAATTAGATTCATACGCTCCTCAAGTCATAGAGGATCCGGATGATGACGGATTGCCTTTCTAATATCAACCAAGGTCGTGGCGGGGGATAAACGCAAGCAAGCCCGCCACGGCTTTTAAAACGAACGAACATGAGATATACATACAAAGACCTGGTAAACATGGTAGCCCCAGCAAGAAGGGCTGAGTTTACGATGATATATGAATACCTTCACAAAATAGATAATCCACAGGACAATGATTTGATGTCAAAGGTTAGCAAACACTTCAAGGTAACCCCCTCTGATATTAAAAGCAAGAAAAGGATTACGGAGGTAGTACTTGCGCGTCAAGTATACATGACTGCAATTAAGGTTTGCTCAACCAAGACCCTTGCCGAGGTTGCAAGAACGGTTGATAAGGACCACGCAACAGTTTGTCACGCCATGAAGGTTATCAAAGGAGACTACGCATTCAACGCTGTCCGCAGAAACAAGATACGTCACTTCATAGCTGACTTAGAACCAGAACAACAAGAACTTTTATTAGAATTTTTCAATGAACGGAATCCCGATATACTTGCCGCCTACGCCGCCGACTCTAACCGAGTTACAGCACCTTCGCAATTTGAGGCATAAACTCCTCACTGATGACATGGAATACCCAAAAGCAGGTATCCATAAGCCCAAAAGGAAATATGCCCGTGATCAATCGTTGATGCGTTTAATCAACATAAGATTGTATGAGCTGACCGGAAATGATATGTACCTTTGGATTAGTGGACACTTTAATGAACTTAAAAAAATAGAAGATGGGCAGAATTGAAATTAAAGACGCAAAGCGCACAATTGACGGTAAGAAGATAAATGCTTATCGAGTTAGAACCATTGGGGAAAACAATGAGATCCTTCAGACATCTGAGGTTTTAAACACTACGGAGGCTGTTAAGAAACACATAAAAGCAATGGCCACGGCTTGGGACAGTTCCGGGAACTGTGAAGTCGTTGACTGTACGTACCGAGGAAAATTTGATGGAAAAACTATAGACCTACAGGAATATGACAAGCTCAAATTTAATCTGGTTTAAGTCTACCCCGCTTACCGTGTCCATTCCTAGATCGATTAGACGACTGAGACTCTCTAACAAGTCTTCCAGATTTGGTATGAGACATATCCTTTCCGTCGCCATTGCCATAGGTGCCTGCCTTGCGATTGGCGCGATTGAGGCTGGCGCGGTAACTCTTGCGTTTCTCTGTAGAGTGGTACTCTTTGTTGTACTCGTTTTTCTTTTTGCGGGAATCTGGGTTGGCTGCATAATACTTAGCAGACTTAGATTTTCCCAAAGATTTACCGGCAAGTTTATTTCTCATAGCAGCAAAGATAAATGCAAATCATAGAAGCGCAAACATATATACGGTATGCTTGGGATGAAAATCGAGATGAAAAGTATGTGTATATTTGTGTGCCAGTTACATTGATTACGATAAAGTATAAAGAAACTCAAAAATCAGAATTTATATTTTGGAACTAAAAAAATCATTCATATCGTATATGTTGGAATTGCCCAACATCACGCTTACGGGATTCCTAATGGCTTTCTTTATTGCGATTGGTGTATCCCTGTCGGTTAAAGACTATGTAAGCGCATTTGCCTGCTTCCTGACTGTTGCTAGTATCCTTCCTATAAAATACTACGCATGGAAAAGACAACAGAAGATGGCTACTGAAAACAAGCAGAAAGTCATCGTAATCAAACGAAAATGAGCAAACTAAAAAGTTTGTTGATACATTTGCTGAGGATGCGTGTACTCACGCAAGTTCAGTTTGTTTTATTCATTTCGTTTGTGAAAACCGTCTCCTAACAGGGGCGGTTTTTGCTTTTGTGGTGATACTGACTATATTTGCAAATAACTATTCTAAATGGGAAACAACGTCCAAAACTATCTTAATGTTTTAAACGACACAAGAGATTTAAGTCAAAACAAAAAACTTGAGTTAGAGTATGAAAATGTCACCTCTGGCGTAAGTTTGAAATCTTTCAAAAGGCTTTATTTGGTTTGGAAAAAGAGAAATCAAATTGAACCAATAAAAAAAGCAAGAATAAACCCACAGCCTATTGTAAGCGCATTCGAGGATATCATTAATGAGCTGATTCCCGATAGTAACCCATTAGGGTTGCCTGACTCAAAGGAAAAAAAGTACAGCCCATATAAATTTCCAGCAAATCACAATGATATCCTATTTCTCACCGACATTCACGTACCATATCACAACATTGCTGCCCTCACAGCTGCACTCAAATACGGTCTTGAAAATGAGGTCAACACAATCTACATTAACGGGGATCTTATCGACTTCTATGCGATCAGCCGGTTCCAAAAAGACCCGCGCAAACGCGACCTCGCTTCGGAAATCTACATGGCAAGAGACTTCCTCTACACCTTGCGAAGATTGTTCCCTACACAAGCAATATACTTCAAAGCAGGAAACCACGACATCCGATGGGACCACTATCTAATCAATAATGCTTCAGACCTGGTTGGAATTGAGGAATTCTCTTTAGAGTCTATCCTGCACCTCAAGCAGCTCAATATTACGTTCATCCCGGACAAGCAGCTTGTTAGGATGGGCAAGCTAGTTGCCCTTCATGGACACGAGTTTGGATCAAGTATGTTCAGCCCTGTAAATATTGCTCGTGGACTTTATCTCCGGGCCAAGGACAACGCGATCTGTGGACACCACCACCAGACCTCGGAACATACCGAGCCAAACATCAATGGAAAGGTAACCACCTGTTGGTCAGTGGCTTGCCTTTGCGAACTCCACCCAGACTATATGCCGATTAACAAATTTACACATGGCTTTGCCCACGTAAAAGTGTTTGATAATGAGGAGTTTGAGGTAAACAATTACCGCATCGTAAACGGCAAGATTAAATAACACGCCGTAACATTTTCTGCCTGTTTTTTGTTACAAGGATCTAAGAAATTTTTCCTTATTTTGCTATATGGAAAACTTGATCGTAAAAGAAAGGAACCTGGGAAGGGAAAAGGCTAGAGGTCTTTACCACGAGCATGGTTTGATCGAGATTGATCCAAGGCTTCCAGCAAAAGAATACCTAGAGGTTCTGATCCATGAATATCTTCATCACGAATTCAAGCACTGGGAAGAAAACTTTGTTGAAGAATACGGGAAAAAACTTTCTGAGTTTCTGTGGGAGATGGGTTATAGGAAAGTAAATTTGGAATAGTATGTTCAGAGTCATCCTTCCTATTGTAATAGATACCGATGAGAAAAAGATCGCGGATCTGGTTGGCTCTACGCCCGAAAAATTTGAATGTGAGCCGGCGGTATTTTATTCTATAGACAACGTAAGGCCATATATGAATTTCAAAAATCTATGCATGGTAAGTTCAGGCGGGGACGACTTCATTGTGGGTCTTTCTATGGAAGAGGTGGATGACATCATCATGAGCGATGTGAGTTTTTTGTTTAGCGCCAATTAATGGGATTACATGGACAAGAACCAGCCCCCATGCCTGTTGTCGATGGACCTCCGGTTGGACACAAGTACGAAGAATGCTCTGTGTGCAAGAAGGTTACATTGTTTGCTCCTCGCCCAGACTGGTGGATGTGCGTTAAGTGCGGAAATATATACAAAAAATCATAATTTTCTTGCTTATTGACACGCGTGTATTATATTTGCCACATAAATAAACGAAATGACTGATTTAGAAAGAAAAAAACGACTGATTGTGACCGCCTTGGGCGCACAACAAATCTACGCCCAGTGCCATGACGAGTGTGTAGACTTAAAATTCTTCAAGCACGATCTGAAGATGCACTCCAAAAACCTAATTACCAAGCTAGAGCGCGAGCTTATGCCCATCTTTGGTGTGCTTGGCAACGTAGATGGCGGCGGTGCGTACCTAAACGCTGTAGAATCAATGGAAATTACGCTACAGAATCTTGCCACGCTGCCGGTGGAATACTGGGCGCTGGTAAATCAAGGAATCTCGGACATAAAACGACAAATCGATGAAAAAAACCAAGCAGGGACTGACGGAGTATCTAACGGAGAAGCTGATGGAGTGGAATCCGACGGTGGATCAGCAGGCAATAGCATGGGCGATGAGCCGGAATTTGCCCAAGCTGAAGAGCATGAAGCAAATGGACATTGATACAGTACTACAAGGCTGCAAGAATGATCTTTCCCAATGGTCCTATACCGGTCACGACTCCCCTTGGAGACGGATACATCCTCTACATAACACCGAACGGATTCCTGGAGAACGATGAGATAACGGTCGTGCTGTCAAACGGCGGCGAAATCAAGCACTTCTCCAGCGACCAGGTGCGTGTGTGGAAAAATTCAACCTACGGAATACATGAATAATTACGTGATAACGGTGTGGGATGGCGATAAAATCGTCCATAACGCAAAATCAAGGGCCAAGAGTCCAGAATCGGCCAAAACCAAGGCGCTGAACGACTGCTACAAGCTCGATAAAATGATGGGAACTGAACATAAATGGTTAAGCTACAGATGGGACATACAAGCGACAATAAGCCGATAAAATACGTGTCTGATCTACTCAACGAGGTAATCGTCGACATGATTTTGCGTGAAAAGAAGGGTTTTTCTCAGTATAATCACACAATGGACCGGACAGATCTGACCAAGGACGAGTGGATCCAGCACGCATACGAAGAGGCGCTTGACCTTGCGCTGTATCTCAAAAAAATTATGAAATCGTAATTAAATAAATATGAATCAAGCAGAATTAACACCAGTAGAGCGCCCAGGCAACCACTATTTCCTGCAAGAGTACAAAATTGAAATTGAGTTTTGTTCACGCGGATGTGTAGTCAGAGTGGGATGCAAGTCAATACCATTTGAAAGCGTTGAAGAGGCGATGGCCAAAATCAATGAGTATGTCAAAAATCCATACGAAATGCAGCAGTATTGGAGAGAACTTCTTGACCCGCCTCATAAGAGCGAGCTTACAAAGACTGAGCGGTAAAACATAGGGTGTTGTTACCCTTGCTTACGAGCTAAAATAAAAACATGACGATTGGAAAGACAGTAGGTATAGGCGCAACAACTTCCTCTTTTTAAAATAGAACGCTGATTAGTCAGGTGGCGGAATGGTAGACGCGCTACGCCCACAAGGTTAAGAGATACAGGTTCGAGTCCTGTCCTGACTACAAAACAAATGAATATGAAAAAGAAAGAACAGTACACAATTTTCGCCTACAAACCAGGCACGGATGTCTACGCGATCTCGTTTTGGTGCGACAGCGGGGCTGCTAGCGATCACCTAGCAATCTACAAGGCCCGTGTAACCTCATGGCACTACGACACCGATGACAACGACGTAACTTACTGGCTCGAAACTCCCGGTGGCAAAGTGTGGGGGGACTCTGTCGAAGGGCAGTATGTGTCCGAAAACTTCGAAGAATTACTTACTTACGCTAAAGAACTTTGGAAGAATGAAGAAGAAATATAGCTTTTTTAACAGCCGGGAGTTTGAGAACCTCATCCCGTATTTAGTAATGATCGCCGTTGGCGTAGCAATGTTTTATATTATCCACGTATGTGTAAATCTGATGTAAGGCGAGGAATGAGAAAGATCTGGTGGGAAATGAACAAGCCCCACTGGTACACCGTGCTTGTCTACTACGTAATTCTAACAATTATCTACTTCCTCTTCATATGGAATTTTACGTCCACCTCGGACTGATCGTGCTGGCCCTGTACGCCGGGGTCTACGCCATAGTTCGTATAATAGAAAAAACCGACCATTTCTGATCGGTTTCCATCCGTAACGACAGCGATCCCTGCACGGAACCGTGTTTCTTAGCAGTCCCACTTGCGAAGAGCCAGCGCCTTTCTTGTAGGCTTTCCATTAGGCTTCTTCATAGGACCTGGCATACCGCCCATTCTAGCGCAGAATGACTTGCGGCGTGCGGCTGCTTTGGGAGACTTTTTAGCTTGTTTGGCTGACACAGGGGGCTTCAACGTGCCTCCTGTTTCGCGTTTATAAGACGCCCTCCCCTTTGCGTTGAGTCCACCACTTGGTGATTTTCCCTCAGACCTTTGCCATGCTGGTGACTTTGCCATCCTTTATTTTTTTTTGGTTTTTTTTGCGGTCTTTGCTGACTCCTTAAATGCCTTTGCCGTGGGCGCACCCTTGCTACCAACCTTTCTCATCGTCTCGCCTGATCCAGCAGCAATGCGCTTTCTCTTGGCGTGAATGTTTGCGTATAATCCTGGTTTTGCTTTCATCCCTGTCCTCTTGATGGTTTAACTTTCTTATCCATGGGCGACTTGCGCTTAAACGGCTTGCCCTCCTTGCGCTTGCCAAATACGGTCTTAGCCCCGCTTCCTAGTGCCTTCGCCATTAGAATTTAGACTTTGTTACCGGTGAATGCTTCTTCTTCTCCTCCTGACGGAACTTCTCCATCTCCACAGCCCTCTTATCAGCCTGCTTCTTACTCAACACCACGTTACCCTCTCCCTTAGCCCCCTTCACATTCTTAGTAGCGTAACTCTTTGCACCGGCGTCAGATTCACCTCCGCCTGACTGATAAGCCGCACACCCCTCGTGGCTACAACTCATGCTAACCTCCTGATCCTTCTTCTTTTTCTTCTTCAAATACTGGCTAACATAGCTTGCGCCAAACATATTGTCCGTATAGTCCTTCGATGCGTCCATGGGCTTTTTTTTACAAATATATGCAAGATCGTCATTTATACAAGTCTTAGCGAGTTTATTACTTTTCTGTAAAGTGAAAACCTTCTAATCTGTAAACTAGACATTCCTAGACATTTTTAGACATTTCGTAAACTCACTATGGTTGGGGTAAATCGTTGACCAACTGTGGTTGGTATTTCATAAACTCACATGGGTTGGGGTCACCCCCACCACGACGGCCACCACGGCCTCGCCCCGAAGTCAAAATGGCAAAGGGGGTGGGGTCTAACTAGCTGATTTCCAATCGATTGCACCAATATGCGTAACCCTCTGACCCTCAGCGCGGTAGATAGAGACACACGGCGTGGAACATCCGTGGAACAATGCGGGATGCAGAGATAGTGTACAACATACACTAACCCACTTAGTGTACACCATACACTTACTGCCTGTGCTAGGGCTTAGTGTACATCGCACACTTACCCTTAGTGTACAGGATACACTTACCACCTGCCGACTCTGCCCGCCGATACCCTGCCCGATGCCCGCTAAACTTGTCTCCGCTCGGTGGAGAAAGTAGACTAACCCTTTGATAATCAATGAGTTTGCATAAAAGCACCAACGTGTTAGTTTTCAGCACGTTACAGCCTGCGTGTCCATGCATCCTTGCACCCGCTCCACCCCGCTAGAAACCGCCCACATAAACCGCCTATAACCCGCGCCAATACTGCGATGCAAGCGATGCTCGGAAATTTTGCTTGAGGCAACCCCAAGTTGTGAGGGCTAATGTGCGGGCGTGCACGAGTGCTTTGTATGCTCTTTGCTTGTCTCTCTCTTGTCTGTGTATTACCTAGGGGAATTCGCTGTGTATTTGCCCGCGCATGGGTGTGCCTGTTGCCTTCTGTTTGGCTTTCTGTTTTACCCTCTACTTGATACTTGATTGACCTCACGACAGCAAATGTTAACGAGAAGTTAAAAACACTGCTGTATCCCGCGCTGTGCTTGGGTTTGCTCGATTTTCATTAGCCTATCGCCTTTTGGCCTGTTTCCTACCCTGTCCAACAGCTAGCGCATACCCTCGAAATGACCATTTTTGACTTTCTCCCGCCGGCCTCAATCGCTTGACTGACGCGGCTTTCAGCACCATTGCTTACAAAGATAATCAATGTTTACGCGGCTTCCAAGGATTTCAACAGGTATTTTCATTTTTGTTAATAACTCATGTACGCTTAGAGCCACAAGGGATGCAGAGGTTTTTTTATGCTGTTTTGAAATTTTTTTTTTGATGTAGTTATTTTGTTGATTTGACGCGGGTTTCAGAAGGTCACATTTTTGAATGCCCTGTAAACACAGGTGTTTTAGAAGGTTTTTTAAATTTTCATTGAAACAATCACTTACCCATATCTTTGCCCCCGTTCAACGGAACAACAGCGGTCTCGATTCATGTATCTACCATACACGAGACAACTGCACGGGGGTCGCATCCAAGACAACACGACAACTTGAGGTTATAGCCACCAAGCGCACAAGCTAACTGATGAAAGGGTGTGAGTGCGGAAGGCATACGACAGATAGTGGGAACGTCGATAAAGCCCACAGTTCTTTGACATATTGCAGTACGTTAGGTGTGGCCGAGTCAGTAATGCGGCGAGGCACACATCACACAGGGCGCAGAAAGCCCGCATCTCCTCGATAACGACAGGACGCAAGGTGCAAGTGATGTGGTAATGGGAAGCGAAAGCATACTCGAAACGACGTGGTGACAGCACACGGATACCGCCTAGAACTGCGAAAAAAACAACTATAGCAACGACGCAAGGCGCGGCAATGCTAGATGACTGAGGTCGCTAGTATCGCAGGAGGTTCGAGTCCTCCCGTTGTTCTAAACTTAATACACAACAACATGAATACAATCAACGTAAACGACGCAATCGTGCCAACAGCCTATGTTAAACTGATAACCGCGAAGTCGGCTCTCAAAATGATGAAACTAGGTGTGAAAATTCGCAATGTAAACGTGAAAATTATCAAGCAATCACTTGCCGTCGAAGGTGTACAGCTAGTAGGCCGCACAGCCGCTGAGTGCTTGGCTGAGGTCGAGAGCATGATAGCAGTCATCAAAGGCGTATAAACAGGCATGGTGCAAGAGCGGGTTCGACTCCCGCTCCTGTTTCTAATTTAATACCCAACGCTATGAATAAGCAGAAAAGACTAGACCTTGCAGACAGGATACAGGAGTACAGGAATTACATATTCCACCTGACTGAAGTACGCAAGCCGATTGAATTCGGAGACGTAGACGGCTTCTTAAGACACATACAACGTAAACTAGAAGAGTAATATGAAAGCAATCCAATCCCTCGCATCATTCGCAATGGTGCTGTTCTTTTTCCTGAGCACGATAGTCGCGCCAATGGCCGGCATTTGGTTCTTACTGCCGCTGACTATCCTGTGCCTGAACCTGAGCCTGAACCTATTCGTTCAAATTCATAATTCCAAGTAACATGACTGAGAAATTCTACTTCCGCAAGCTAGGCGGTTGGCCGTTCGAAATGGAGGCCACAATCAACGATGACCGCCACCGCGCAAACTTCCTAGCGGCCATGAAGCGCAAGGGTTTTCATCAGGTCGATGAGGACTACTTCCGCCAAGACGAGCGCATCAAGTCGGCATTCAACACAATGTTTTTCAATCGCTAATTCAATAAACCAATGATGTATACAACTTTCAACATCGGGTTGAATAACAACCCCTACGGCTACGAGCAAGTAGCAGACATGGTAACCCGCTCATTCAGCCGCTTCACCAACAGGGTGCAAGTGCAACTGCGCGAAGGCCTGTACCACCCCAATGATGAGACGATAATCTTCGAGCCTACAGCGGTGGTTCGCCTAGAACATTCGCTAGGCTATCAAGACCATGAGTGGGCTGAGTTGATAACGAGAACGCTATGCGACGTGTTCACTCAAGAGTGCATCCCATACCGACACATCGACGTGAAGGGTTCGGATGTGACCATAACCGAGGAGTTGGTCTACAACGACAATTTCAAGGGTGACAAGTATGACTTTGACCCCGCGTACTTCATTGACTACGCAAACTAACAGGACTTGGAGCAAGGCGGGTTCGATTCCCGCTCCTGTTCTCCTGCATAGCAGGGCTCGATAATGCAACGAAGGGAGGGTCGGCAACGGTTGACCTCCCTTTACTTCAGAAACAACTTAAAATCATAATACGATGACAATTTCAGTAACGACAGGAGGCTACGGCTTCTCACACGATTGGACGCTCAATGCCTACGGCAGAAACTTCTACCTAGGTCAAGACCTCAAGTTCTGCATCCGAGTGCTAGGGATGCAGCCTAGAGACATCATCCAAGCAGCGGGTATACAAGTTCCCTGCGATATGCGGGTAGAACGCAATAGGAGGGCGATAGCCCGCTTCATCTGCCGCGAACTAGGCATCACCCGCTCAAACGTGAAATCAATCTATCCTTGGGGCTTATGCGCTCAATAAACTACACAACTATGGAAACAACAGAAAAGTTCCCCCGCCTGTGCGAAGTAAAAATGACAGGTATGTATACAGGCTACGTGTTCCACGATGGCCTGTTCGAATGCGAAGACGAGGCAGATGCACTAGCCTATGCAATCAGTTTGGGCTACGCTAGCCTTGACGAGGCGTACAATGACGAGGTGTACTACTACACCGAGTGGGAAGAGTGCGACGACACGTGGTACGAACAGCACGACGGCAAGTGGTACGAGTGTACCGAAGACAGCAAAGTATTAATCAATAACAACTAAGTAATATGTTAGACAACGTAAAAATTACCAATGACGGCTTCGTGTGGCTCATTGTCACCGACTCAGCCAAAGAGTTATTCTCATCAGGTGCGCTCGAGATATTCGAGTTGCTAGAGAACGGCAGTGAATCGCTTATCCTGACACGCGAGCATCTCAATGCGGCTCTCGAATGGGGCAACGAGATAGGCGTGGAAATCGGCTCACTATCATCCCTGAATGATGGCTACGCTTGGCAACAACAGAACCGATGAGAAGAGCAATCATCCTAGTGGCCATACTCACAGCGGGGCTGTGGGTTGGCTCTTCCCTAGACAAGGAAGTCCTGCTGCACGAGTGTGTACAGCAGACCGAAGGCACGGACGCAGACTGCGAAGAGTGCTACGTTAAAGTATACGGACACCATTCAAACGATTAATAACATGACAACAGCAAAACTCACAGCGGAAGCCATCGAGATGTTGGTAGGCCGCACCATCTACAGCGCAGGCGACAATTGGATTAAGCTAGACAATGGTCTAGTAATCTACCTTGAAGACAGCGAAGTCGAACACTTAAATTAACAACCCCATGACAACACAGAACTTTATCGATGCGCTTGGTCGCATCAACTTCACCCACATCCACGAGTCAGCCGAGTACAACAGCATCCGCTCCGACGACGGCTTCGAGGTGGTGTACAGCGTAAGGCTAGCCACATTCACCAAAGACTTGCCACTGCAAATGGTGATGCAACTTCGGTACAACGACTCACACGTTATGAGTTTCGGTGCAGAGACCGAGGCCGACAACAGGTCGCTAGTCGATTGTTATGTAGAAACCCGCGAACGCGCTAGACGTGCTGAGATAGCGGCAGAGAAGGACGTTCTCAGAGCAGGGTACAATAAGTTCATGGACTACGTCGAGTCCGTGTACGAGAAGGTAGACTGATGAGGCTTCAGTAGCCGAAACCATGGGGCTT
>Ga0255152_1000224_pt1 | contig 20350 bp, 31 predicted proteins | sample Atl_Yuk_RepC_8h_FD_183624 | JGI IMG/M metagenome (GOLD analysis project Ga0255152, IMG submission 183624) | Freshwater microbial communities from Altamaha River, Georgia, United States - Atl_Yuk_RepC_8h | ecosystem: Environmental > Aquatic > Freshwater > River | place: USA: Georgia | collected...
CGTAGATCATCGGCTCGTCTTCAGTCACCGTGACATCGCGATCAATGGCTGCATCAACCAGTTCCGCCCCGATCAACGTGTCGTCATCGGTCAGAGCAAACTCACCAAGAACACGGATGCGGTAGGCGTTGGACGACTCGCCATAGGTGGCCGATATTTGATTGACAAAGTCCTTAGCGACAAGCGGATTGTCTAAACAGGAGACGTGCATCCTGAACCAGTCCGACGCCAGCTGGTGATGCGTCTTGTAGAACAGGCCAGAATTGCGCGTCGGGTTGGAGATCAGAATGGTCGTCGCCGAATGGCCTGACATCGAGCCAGCGGCAGCCTCGAACACCGCCTCCGGTACGGCACTGGCCTCATCGACGACAAGGAGGACGTGTTCGCTGTGAACACCGGCCAAGGCTTCCGGTCTGTCTGCTGAACTTGTCCTAGCCGAGATAAAGCTACTTTCAGGTGCGCCACGCAGCACAATCTTGTCGGAAAACACCTCAATACTGTCGCGCAAGACAGGCGGTAGCTTGTTTACCCATGCCTTCAGTTCCGCAAACAGCGCATCAAACAACTGGGCTGCCGTTGGAGCCGTGACCACACCCTTCTGCGGGAACCGGGTCAGTGAGTGCCAGATCAAAGCCCACGCGCAGCCTGTCGATTTTCCGACACCGTGACCAGCGCGAACGCTGATGCGGCGCTCACCCCGCGCAATGGCGCGCAGGAAATCCTGCTGCCACGGAAGCGGTTCCGCCTTCAGCACCTTTCGCACAAACGCAACAGGGTCATCCTTATAAGCCCGGATAAAATCAACATATGCCTGCGCGTCATTTGTCTGCGTCATGCGGAAGCCTTTTTCGTTGGCATCACAGGATCGCCGTCGCCGGTCCACTGCATCAGCACAGAATACTCACCATGCGGCCTGCCGAGATCAGACACCGTGATCCAGCCAGCGGCCTCATACGCCGCAACCATGCTGTGTATAACATACTTATACCAGCCGCTCACCGGACACCTCCGCAAACGTGCGACCGTCGCCTTCAAGGATAGCCTGCTGGCCGGTGAAGTCCTGCCAGCGTTTGATTGCAACATCGACATACGCGGGGTTCAGTTCAACCGCGTAAACATGCCGCCCAGTCATCTCGCCAGCAATGATCGTCGTGCCACTGCCGCTGAACGGCTCATAAATAGCCTGACCCGGTGATGAATTGTTTTCTATAGGCCGCTTCATGCACTCAATAGGCTTCTGCGTGCTGTGGCCGGTTTCGGATTTTTTAGGCTTCTCAATGTTCCATATGGTCGATTGCTTCCTGCCGCCGTCATAATGACCCTTGCGATTCTTCCTGACAGCGTACCAACACGGCTCATGTTGCGGATGATAATCTCCGCGACCAATAACAAACTGCGACTTTGCCCAGATGATCTGCGACCTAATCCCAAAGTCACAAGCAAGCAGGCTTTCGGCAACAACGTGCGCCATGTTGCCTGCGTGCCAGACATAAGCCACGTCACCGGGAAATAATGCCCACGCCTCACGCCAGTCTGCTTTGTCGTCGTTCTTCACGACGCCTGTGGCTCGACCGCCAGCCTTGCCGCCAAGTGCGCCATCGCGCCAGCTGGCATCATACTCCACGCCATACGGAGGATCAGTCACCATCAAATGCGGCTTCACAGGACCAAGCAACTTCGCAACCGTGTCAGCCTCGGTGCTGCTGCCGCAAACAATCCTATGGTTTCCTAATACCCAGACATCGCCCAAAACAGACACAGGGTTGGCCGGTGGCTCCGGTACTTCATCAGGATCAGTAAGCCCTTCTGTCTCCTCCGCCGTCAGCGAAGCCAGCATCTTGTCATCGAAGCCCAGAAGACTGAGGTCGAACTCAGCGTCAGCTAGTTCCGCGATTTCCACCTTCAGCATGTCGGCGTCCCAGCCAGCGTTCAACGCCAGCTGGTTATCCGCGATGACGTAAGCTCTTTTTTGCGCGTCCGTCAGATGCCCCAGCGTGATCACCGGAACCCGCTTCTCCCCCAGCTTCCTTGCCGCCATGACGCGCCCGTGGCCCGCGATGATCGTGCCGTCCGGGTCAACAAGTATCGGATTGGTCCACCCGAACTCACGGATGCTCGAGGCTATCTGGGCAACCTGCGCGTCACTGTGCGTGCGGCTGTTGCGTGCATACGGAAGCAGGTCGCCAATGTCGCGCCAGCTGATCTCGTAGCCTTGCTGCGGTTGCGCCTTAGTTTTCATTTTTCACCATGTATTTTTGTGGAGAGGGTGCTGCCGCAGCAGCCGCCCCCCGGGGGTGGGGGTGCCGGGGGGGGTCTGGCGGAACATGGTTCCGGTGAAGCCTTGCGACCATGCGACCGTGCGTCATCTGTAACCGTTACGCATCCGTTCCTATCGCGGTTAAGCTCGTTCGCATAACGTGCATTATGGAACATCTTCGTCGCTGCCTATAGGTTTCCGGGTTTCTATAGGCAGAACCTTTTCTGCGGTTACATCAATCACTGTCGGCCTGTTCGCCTTGGCCTCATCGGCCAACTGACGCAAGGCGTCCAGATGCAGCGTGTGGTTGTGGTTCACGTTGACCTCGGAGCGTTCGCCGTACGTGCCGCTTTGTAGCCGGGCTGCAAGCCATTTGTAGCTGTCAATGGCGACACGGGCCGCGTTTGGATCAATGCGGCCAGCGAGTACGCCTTTCGCAATGTCACCGATGGTATCAGCGTAGACTAGGCTACGGTTCGCACAGGCGCGCGTGTAGGACTGACGGAAGCTTTCGTCTTCCGCAATCCATCTATGCAGCGTGCGAACGTCTGGCATGTCCTCGTCGTTGCCAACGGAAGCCAGCGACCGCCCTGACGCAACGCGCAACAAGACAGCCTCCATCATTTCTGGCGTCTTGCCGCTCGGCCTGCCTGTTTTCTTTGGCAGCTGCTCAATGACAACCTCCTTTACAGGCGGCGGCGTTCTCGGCGGCTTGTCCTTCTTCCTCAACCCAGACCCCCAGCTAAACGGTTTCGGCAGTTATACTGACAAAACATTGACAGGTCAAAAGGGTATCTCATCACCATCCTTCGGTATCCTGCCAGCGGCCAGCGTAGCCCCGGGAAACACCGTTTTAACCGCAGACACTGCAGACCCGGCTTCCGTCGTCTCCAGCAGCCGGATGACCTCCTCGAACGATACGACAATGTGATCTGGATACCGTCGAGCTAGTGCTGACCCTTCGCTGCCTCGGGCGCAGAAGCAATACTTCCGCTTGCCGTCCTCGCTGGCTTGGAACCAGACGTTGCCTGCATCCTCTGGCTTGTGACCAGCCTCCCGTGCAGCCTTGTCCATCAGCTGCCACCCCTTCGCCAGTGACGCAGACTTCTGTGCAGCCAATGCAGGATCGCCTCGGCGTATCGCCTCATCCAGCTGCCGCTGTGCAATGGCGAACTTGGCAGCCAGTTCTGGCGGCACCAGTCTCTCGATGCGACCGATGCCCCATTGTCCCTCAACCCGCAGCGCAGCCTCGTCCGCATACTGCACTGCAGCCCGCCACGCTGCTTCCGTGTCGCTCTCGACCGGGTTTGTCAGCGCGTCCGCAAGTGCGGTCTTTACCTTGCTCATTGTCCTCTTTCCCCCGACTTAGCCTGCACCGCTGGATAGCTGGATAACATTTTGGAGAATGACTATTACGATTGCTAAGTGCATCTGGATAATACGTCTGGATAGCATCAACCCTGAGACATAGTCGCCGTGAACCCTGTATTATCAATATATTATATAAATCGTTTGAATAAGCTATATTATTATCCACTATCCAGACCGACTTCATTTTCTCCGACGATGTCTCGGAAACCCCGCTATCCAGAAAAGTTATCTAATGCCAAGCTCAACTAAAACACGTCCTTCTCCATCCTCAGATCGAGCAGGTCCTCCTCGGCCACAGGCGCAACCTCGGCAGCCTTTGCAGCCTGCTCCATGCCCTTCCGTGGCACATATCTGCTTTGCCCAGCCCATGATCCAGTGGTGAACTTGCCTGACCTGATCCACCCGTTCTGCATAAGGATCGAGACGACCCGATTGCTTGAAGCCCGGTCTCGTCTGGCGGTCTCGATAGCCATTTCGGCCATGATCTTCGGCACACAGATTTCAGTTTCCTTGGCGATGATCTCCAGCACGTTCGCCTGCCACGGGTCTTCCAGCAGCCTGTCTTTCTGCTCCTGCGCTGCGACCTTCTCCACGGCCTCTGAGAGCCACCATGCAGCCCCGGCCTTATATGCGACCACGGCTTCGCCCCACAGCTGGTCACGATCTCTAGCCAGCGCAGCCGTGTCCACGCGATCAATGGCTACCGGCCAGAACCTACGGTTGCCGGTATCATCTCGCAGGTAGTCTGTGCGGTTGGTGGAGCCGATGAACACGCACTGTCGAGGATAAGTTACCTCGTTGCGTCCGTAAGCAGGTCTGAACCGTTCTTCCGTGCGGCTGATGAACGCCTTCACGATCTCCACCTCGGCCTTTGATACGTTGGCAAGCTCGGCCAACTCGATGATCCAGCGTCCCCGCACATAGCTGCTGGCTTCGCGTGTGTGCATTGGCGGCAGGTTGTCCCCGAAGAAGTCTGCTCCCGCGAGTATCTTGGCAGCCGTGCTTTTCCCTGCTCCTTGGATGCCTTCCAATATGAGAACCCCGTCAGCCTTGCAGCCGGGCTCCATGACCCGCGCAACCGCGCTGACGAGCCACTTGGCGGCGACCTCTTGCACATACTGCTGTTCCAACGGATCGCCCGGCTGCACGCCACAATAGGCTTCCAGCCACCCGGCGATCCTCGGCGTACCGTCCCACGCGGCTGCCGCTGCATCGAGGTAATCGCGCACCGGGTTGAACCTGTATTCCAAGATCACCTCGTCTATAGCGTCAGCAATGACTGACTTGTATGCCCGGGGAAACCTGTTCCGGTTGAACCATGCGGTAGCGGTCAAGATGTCGCTGTCGGCCAATTCACGGGCGTGAAAATGCTTCTTTGGCGTCCTTGACCCCGGTATCGGTGATAGGACCATTTTCCTACCTGTGAACTCGTTGAAGGCGAACACGCCGTCCCACTCCGGGCAGCAGCGCAGCGTGTGCGCCACGTTGTACTGGTTGAACAGCGCATGGCCTTTGGCGTCCCGGATAAGCCCTTCTTCCCACGCGTCAGCCAGCACGACGGCCTTCTCTGACCCGTCCTCCTCTGTGGACCAGACGGCCTGCCCACCGGATCCAGTGCTGACCTTCTTGGCCTCGATCAGCTTGGTTGCCTGTTCCAGCAGGCCGTCGTCCTCAGCAAACCAGTCGTCAAGTGTGTCGCCGCTCATTCTTCCCACCATTCTTTCGGCAGCTGGTCTTTCTTCTCACCCTTCAGCACAGCTGACGGCTCGCCTGACGCGGCCTCGGCATCCTTCTGGCGCTCGGCCACGATCTCGGCCATCTCGTCATGGGCAGCCTTGAAATATGCTTTAGCCTTCCGCATTGCGTAGGCCATGCCGGGCAGGTCTCCTGCCAGCCCGTAATCGCGGGCAATACCCATGTGCAGGGTGGCACGCTCAAGATATTCATCGAACGCATCAAACAAGGCTGCCTGCCTATTTTGGGCGGCGTAGACGACCGTGTTAGAATTGCTGCTGTCGTTCGGCATGTCTCTCCTCATCCCATGCTGGCGGCACGGTCCCCCCGACCGCAGGCAGGCCCGGTAGCGGTTCCAGATACGCTACCGGGCCAACTTGCTTCATCAGGCGAATACGTCCTCGTCATCCATCGAGCCGGACAGCGCCGTGCTGCCGAAGTCATCGGCCTCCACGTTGCCCCAGTCCACGGACGCACCGGCCAGCGCATCACCCTTCTTGGTGATCCACAGATCATTCAGCCCGGCAGCCACGCCACGGTTGCCAGCCGCGTCATACCCGTAGAAGTTGACGCCGACGCAGCCGTAGTACCCGTTCACAAGATGATCGGCTGTTGCAGGCGACTTGGCCTTACCGACGACCGGCTTGATCGGCTTCTTGTTGCTGGCTGACAGGTAGTAACAGCCCTCAAACTCACCGCCCTTCATCCGCTCGCCAGTCTCACCGTCCACCTCGTCGCCATCGCGCAGCGGGTTTCGCAGTCCCTTCGGCGGCTTGTCACCGAACTTCTTGCCGATGGCCGCCTTGATCGCCGACTTGATGGCCTCGATGTTTTCCTTGTCATCCTTACGGATGAGCATCGTGAGGCTGTACTTCGGGTCAGCACCTTCAGCAGCAGCACGCGGCTCAAGGATGTGCATGTAGGTCAGGCGCACATTGCGGATGACCATGCGTGTGTTTGCGTTTTCCATGTCTACCTCGTTTTCCAGTTTTCAGAGTTTGCTGTCCCCCCGACAGCAGGGTTAGTCGAAGTCCTCTGCGTCCACGCTGACCATGTCCATGTCGGACAGGTGCGGCAGTGAAAGAACAGTGGACCTCGACGGATACGCAGGCCAGCTTCCTGAAGCAAGGCAGTCTGCGTAAACCTTTGCGACCCGATCCATAGCTGCATAGCCAGCAGACAAGGCATTGCGGTCCAGCTGGTAGCAGGCCACAGCATATGGTGGGAACGTCTCGACAGCGATGAACGTGAAGTTGTGCATAACTCCGTCCACGTTCGACAGTCCGTCGATATAGTGCGCCGCCTGCAGATGATAGTTCAGGCTGCGGATGCGTCTGGCGAACCCGTCTGGCGATGCGTCGATGGTAGTCTTGATGTCCACGATGCCACGCGGCGTCACGGCATCCACGCCCGCCTTGCACTTCACGCGAGCCGAGTAGCCCGTCCATGTGTACGACTTCTCACAGACGGCATCGGTCAGCAGGTCAGCCGCTTCTTCATTGGCGAACACGGCGTCTCGCACCAGCCGCGCCCTATCTGCATCCTGCTGGCTGACAATTGGCAGCCCGAGCTTCTGCAGCTGCTCGCGTTCAGCCTTTCCTTCCTTGGTCGTCCAGTTCAGCTGCTTGATCGAGACGACCTTTTCAATCGGGCGCTCCGGCTCCAAGATCAGCGCGTGCACCAGTGTGCCAAAAACCATTGCGGCAGTGGGCTCTTTCGGATTGTCTTTCCAGTGCCGATAGTGAGCCGGTGATCGCAGCAGCTCCTTTGCACCAGACGCAGATAGAGCCTCGATGCTGAAGTAATCGTTTTGCATGGTCCACCCCCGTGGCCGTCAGTCTTCGTGTTCCCAGTGGCACTCTGAGTTTTCTGGATACGTGTCCAACAGATGAACCATCTTCTCAACGGAACTGCTTAATTCCTCTAAGGCATCGTTTTGATTTCTTGTTGCGAACATAATGACTGTTGCATGTGCGATGTTCATAGCGTCGCAAGCCATTTCTGGTCCGAGCTTTTGCATCAACACCATTATTTTTGTCACGACATTATGCAGTCGCTCTTGGTCTTCTTTCGTTTCGTAAATCATAGTCTTCTCCTCATCGTGTTGCAGCCCACCATGCCATCAGTGCGGCATCTGCTCTCCCGTCGTCCTTTTTGCGGGCGAACAGGTGAGCGTATGCGGGGAACAGCTCTGCGGCGCGCTGCCTGTTCCCATCCTTCCCAGATCGTGCGTTCACTGCCTTCTGCCAGCCAAGCGGCGTGATGTATGTCACCGGGATTTCCAGTGCAGCCAGTGCGCCCTCGTACATGCCCACGCCACGGCCAAACTGGAACATACTTGACACACCTTGGCCCGGACGTGCCGAAACCAGCTCCAGAATGGCGATCTGCGGCCCCCGCGACCGGATGATCGCTGACAGCATCTGCGGACTGATTTCCTTCTTAACCTTGGTTCCGCGTTTCACCTCGACGACTGGCGTATCAATGATCTCCAGCGTCCCGGCCTCCGGGTTGAAGAAAGCCAGCGCGCCAGATGCGCCGGGGTCCACGGCGAGGATCATTGCTTCCTCTGCATGGTGATCTCGATGCCTAGCGCATCACAGAAGGCCAGCAGGCTTTTCACCGTGCCGCCAGTTCCCCGCGTCTGCAGGGCGTTAAATGTCATCGAAGACAACCCGGCCTCACTGCACAACTGCCGCTTGGTCTTGTTCTGCCGCAGCCGCTCGTATTCCATAAAGGCAAGGATGTCCTGCACGTCATCAACCTTCTGCATTTTCAATATCCTTCAGCAGATCGGCAGCAGGCTTCATCAGGCGCTCCTTCGTCCGCTTCACCGGGATCACGTAGTTCGGGTCAGACTTCCACTCGCCGCACCAGTGCGACCGGGCAACCCGCAGCTGCGTTGGATACCTGTTGCACGACAGCGACCCGCCTTCCTTACTCAACGTGAACTTGCAACTAAGACAACTTTCCATCTGCGCTCCCCTATGCCTTCAGGACGTAAGCCTTCCGCTGGCTCTCGATCCAGCCTTTGTCCGCGTTCACGAACACGGGAGAAATAAATATCATTTTTGTTTCCTTACGTCCCTCTCCGATGCGCTGGTGCCGCACATGTCCACGACGAAGATGCGGGCGCTTTGGCCCACCAGTTCCGTCTGTTGAGCCGTAGGATTTAGTTATCTGCCCAATGCGAATTGTCGTCGTGTAAGCAAAGCCTTTTGATGCCTTGCGATTTTTAGCCGATGGAGACCGGCTTGTGTTCTGAACTCTTTGCTTCTCCACGTTGCGCGTAGCCAGCAAGACTATTAACGCGCGCGTAAAAGCCACAAAAACTTCCACCCTTGGCTGCGTAGCTACCTTTGGGTCCAGCACATTTGGGTTTACAAAATAATCAAATGTTTTGATGTTAATATACCCAAGACGAAAACAAGCGGCTAAGTTAGCCGGGTTAAAGGTGACGAATATCAACACCCATGTGTGAGGATTTTTCTGAATAAACTCTTTATATTTTTTTATTTTTTCAGGACCGACTGTATCAAGGTTCCTAAAAAAATTATTCAACTGTATTCGAGGATCGACTGCGATTGCTATGCGATCCGCTGGAGATTTTGCAATCTCCATTCGCTCCATTTCAGCAAAGGTATGTTCAATATCGTAAGCGTCAGCGGCTCCTAGCGCCTCGCTCGTCAGAATAAAAAGCTCAGGCTTTTCCATGATGGTCCCCGTTTAGATGTGTCACCTGCACCAGAGCGCGATGCAGGATGACGGAGGCGCTGACATTTCGGCCCCGTGTTGTGACTGGTCCGGGTTGCTCTCTACTTGCTTTGCGCCTACGCCTGACGCCAGTGAGCAGTCACCGCTGGTTTCGGGACGGCCTGCTCTTGTGCGTCAGTCGATTGCTTTAACTGAAGCATCAGCAAGTATGACCTTCATCTTCTTGCTGATTTCCAACAGTGCTCTGGTCGTTAATGAAAAAGCGTTTATTTCCGCCTCACTGTCCCCAATGCGGACTGGATGCAAGTAGACAGTATTCCGCATTTCAATGAGCGCCTTTTCCAACGCCTCGATGCGGTCGGCGGCTTCGTCCGTCAGTTTTGTCTGGTCAACGTGCGTGTGGATGCGGGCACGCAGCCGCTTCATAAGATCATCGCTCATCTTTCTTCTCCATCTCATGCCGCAGCCAGACTAGCAGCGTCATCGCCTTGTTCGGATGCGGGATGCCGTTGTCACCGTCCACCACGTCCGCCTGAGACTCCAGATATTCGAGGATCGCTGGCATTTGTTGTTCCAGACGCTCCAGCGCCTCTATGCGCTTTCTAGCTTTTGCAAGCTCAGCGAAATACGGTTGGACATCCTTTGCCAGCGCGTATTGTTTGCCCTCTAATTTGTGAAGCTGAACGTCATCAGTCATCTGCGCTTCTCCCATTCCAGCACCATTGCATCCGCATACTGAGCAGCCATGCCAGCTTGCACCTGCGGCGTCGATGGAGCGTTGGATAGCAACCCCTGCATGGCTACAAGGAAGCACTTGTCCCACATATCCTGCCGGTTCAGATTCTTCAGTGTGCTATCCAGATTGTCCCTGTATTCCTTGACCTTCATCTCATCCCCCAACAAGTTGCCGTGCCTTCCAGCCGCAGTAGTCCTCATCCTTCAGCTCATCACCGCACTGCGTCTCGCACTCGCAGGCATACTGCTTCAGCGCAGTCTGATACTCCGTGAACCGATGCAGCCGGTCCTCATAGTCACGGATGCGGTCGTTGCGGCACATTGATAACTCTGCCTCCATGCGCTTGTGCAGCCACGCCAGCTCCTTGAAGCAGTTGTACACTTCCAGCACGGTTCCATAGTCGAACTCGATCACGTCCTTGCCGGAGTACATGCCGTCGCGCAGAAAGTTCAGCGCGTCCTCAATCCTTATGTTCGCCATCCCGGCCTCCTGCGGCCTGCCACAGAGGCAGCCCGTCCATCCCGAGAGCATCCATATATGTGACTAGCAGAGCGGTTTCTTCCTTCTGCTGCTCAGGCGTCCTCCGTCGCATGGCGACAATCTTGCGGAGGATTTTCGTGTCATACCCGGCAGCTTTGACCTCGGTGTAGAGGTCAGCGATGGACAGCTTGATGTCGTCCTTCTCGTCCTCCAGCTTCTCGATGCGGCTGACAAATTGCTGCAGCTGATTATTCACGCGGCTCATCTGGCATCTCCCTAATCATTTCCTGCATGGATTGCGCTTGCTGCCTTGCTGCCTGTGCGATCCCGGTTTCTAGTTGATACTCCACATCCCTGCGCTCGATCTCGCGGACGACCAGTGACGCATAGCCAGCGATGTCATGCCAGTGATCGGCGTCAAAGGAGTTCCCCGACATGATCCTCGCCAGCTTCAGGCAGATGCTCTCCAGCGCCTCTTGCTGCCACGGCTCCAAGTCGTTCCAAGCAGCCGATGACTTCAGCACGCGCTTTGCATTTTGAGACATTGTTGCGACGTGCCGAAAGTCTCCGTGCGACTGCTGCCGGGTCTGCAATGTAGTCTGTATGTTCTCCACCTTCTCTCTCCTTCCACATATTCACGCCGTGCATCACGGTCGTGTGGTCCCGTTTGAACATCCGTCCGATCTCGGCAAACCCGAAGCCATTTGCATACAGCGCGAAGTACACCTCGAAACGCAGCATGATGAGGCACTGCAACCGCGTTCTCAGAAACAACTGCTGCACGGTGATCTTGTGCTTGCGGCAGACCTTGTTGACGATTGGTCGCGCGCTGGCTGGTATGCTCAGTTCGACAGGATCAGGTTTTGCGCGCTCATACCAGTCCAGATACATCTGCACTGTGATCGTGCGATCACGCTCTCGACTGACGACGCGGTGTTCCTGATATGTTGCCTTGACCTCCGGCTCAGGCTCTGGAGGATTGATCGGTTGTGGCGGCTCCTTGCGTTCTGGTGGACGCGCCACCGTGTTGCGTGTTTGAGGCAGCAGCCCTAGGCGCGCCTTGACGGCTTTGTAGTGTTCCAGCTGGTTCAATGGTGCATCTCCATCAGGCGGGATCGGGCAGAGGCCAGCGATCCGCAGTAATCGAGTTCACCATGCACCGAGCAGACGCGCCAGACAGGAACTTCTCGCTTGCTCCAGTTTCGCGTCAGCTTCTCGATCACGCCGACTTCCTCCCCGAAGTAAGTCAGCACCCAGAAGCCTTTATGCTCCTCACGTATCTCTATCGGATTTCTTGTCAGCATCACGAACCCCCATGATGACTGCGGCGATCAGGATGAACGCTGGCAGAAACAGGAACAGAGCCAGCGCGATTGTCAGAGGCCAGTCCATCACGCCAGCGCGAGGCAGAGGATCAGGACAAACGCCACCACGCTGAGTGCGGCAGAGACGTTCAGGATTTCGTAGATGGCTTCTTTAAGCATGGTGTCCTCCTCGTCAGGTGAAAGGTGGGGAGCCGAAGCTCCCCGGTGTTTCAGAAGTTGTAATCGTGGAATTTGCGGGGCTTTTCTGAAAGGCTGAAGCGGGAACCGTATTTGTCCTTCCAGCCCTTCTTGCCGAGGCGGATGCGGCGAACCGGGCGGTCGAAGTCGCTCTCGATGATCCAGCGTTGCTCGTCCTGATTGGTGCAGTGGCCGGAGAAGCCGCCGGGGATGATCTCAGGCTTCCAGTTAGGGTCGCGGATGGCTTTCATCTCGCGGACCTCAAGCGTCTTGTCGCTGACCACGCGGACGATCTCATAAGGATAAACGTCGCTGTATCCGTAGTTGTTGGCGAACTTGGCGGTGCGGGCGGTCAGGTCAATCATCGTCGTTCTCCTCGTTGCCGGTGATCCAACCGAATCACCATGTAAACAGAATACGTCACGTACACAGGATTGCAAACAAAAAAATGCAGCCTGTGGATAATTTCCGCAGGCTGCACTGGAATATGGTTAATGGTGTCGAGTTTTTGACAGGTTACTGGTTCAGCGCGCCACCCAGCAGACCCGGCACCAAGGCAGCCGGGCCGCTCGGCGCACTATACTGCCCGCGCGCACGCAGCAGCGCCTGCATGGCTTCCAGTTCACGCCGCAGGTCAGCCTCGGACTGCGCGAACAGCACCTTCCGCAGCTGCTCATTGGTGGCCTCGCGACGGGCAGCCGTAGCGCCCTTCTGCAATGCCTGCGCGGCACCTTGAGTTGCCCGGCCAATGACACCCATTGCAGGAGCGCCACTAGCCAGATCGGCAGCCATGCCAGCCAGCGGGCTCATGGCGGCAAGGTTGCCCTCAGCCTGCAGCATCGTCTGCGCTGTCTGCGAGCCACCAAGCAGCTTGTTCTTGGATGCCGACATCCGGGCTTCCCGCTCGATGTTCTCGAACAGGTTGTCCGTGATCCGCTTTGCCTCGGTGGGATCGTTCCATGCAGCCTTGATGGCTGCCTCCATCTGCTGCTTTGCCTTGCCCGTGCGGAAGGCTCGCGTGACGTCTTCGCCAACCACGCGGCCAGTCAGCACGCCATTGAAGGCATCAAAGACACCGACGAGATATGCGTCCTTGTCAGACGGCGACATTCCTTTGACAGACTTCTCGATCAACTCAGGCCGCGTCTTGAAAACCTTCTGACCTTCCATCATCTGCCGCTCGGCAGCGCGGGTGTCGGACCAGATGGCTCGCGCCTGCTTATAGTCGGCGCTCTGCTTCTCGGCGGCAGACAGAATGTCGTCGCGCAACCCCTTCAGCTCGCCGCCAAGGTTTCCCTTGCCAGCCCGGTACGCCGCAGACGCCGCGTCATCCAGAGCCTTCTGGATCGTATCGACCTCGGCGAACGTGTAATCTCGGGCGATCTCTCTGGCGTTCTTCTCGTTGCGCTTGATAATCGTCGCCGGGTTAACGCCTCGGATGTCTGCCACAGCCTCAAGCTCGCCGAAGATGTTGTTCGGCACCTTCTTAATTAGGCTATCGAGTTCATCCGACCGGGCGACCATCGGATCGACCTTCGCATAAAGCGGCTTGGCAACCTCGGCGCGCGTGGCGGCAAGCTCATCGAGCGAGGCGAAGATGTTCTTCTGCTGCCCGACTGCCCGCGCAAACTCCTCCTCCAGACGAGCCGGTTGCTCGCGCGAACGCTGCATCAGCTGCTCACCAATGCCTGCTCTCTGCGCCCCCGGCGTCTGTGCAACAAGGCGAGCCTGCGCCTCCAATGCGCTGCCGGGCGGCAGAACTTCAGATGCGATCTCCGGCTTCACCCCTGTCGCCTGACGCTGCTGGTAAGCACGCAGCAGGTCATCGACTGTCATGCCCTCCTGCTGCAGCGACCGCTGAAGCACGTTGGCAGCCATCTGCTCGGGAGGACGGGCAAACGCGCCATATGCAGCCCGGCCAGCAGGTATCGCCGCGCCAATAGCGCCACCAAGCGCCATGCCAGTCACGGCCTCCTCGGCAGCCTTGTCGAGACGGGCAGCAGCGCCGCCCTCGCCTTTCAGGAAGCCTTCGACGCCACCCTGAACGCCACCAACCGTAGCGCCGGTTCCAGCCATGCGACCGATCTGCCCGGCCAGACCGCCGACACGGGCAGCAGCCGCAGGAGCAGCCGCGCCACCGGAGGCAATGGTCGCCGCGATAGCAGGTGCAAGGCTGCCAACGGCCTCTGCGCCCATGCTCCAATACGGACGTTCGGCACGGGTCACGGCGTTCTTCTGGCGCACGTATGCCAGTTCATCGTCGTACCGGGTGCCGCGAGCAAGGGATCGGGCAGCCGCTTCTGCCTCGTCACCAGCGCCCATCAGGACGCCTTGGCCGATCAGCTGACGGCCCAGCACGTCGCTGAGAAACGACGACTGCTCAGGCAATCCGGCTCGCGAGCGCATCTGGGCCGCAATAGCAGCCTGATCGCGTGCTTCCCCTGCATCGGCGGCAGGCGCGCGATACTTCTTCAGAATGTCGAGTGCGCTTTCTTCTGCCATGATGAACCTCAATACAGCGGCATGTTATCTTCAGGACGACGCTCACGCGGCTGCAGCGTTTGATAGAGCCGCTGCGACTGCAAGACACCAGAGCGGCGAACATCAATCGGCCCCTGCACCTGCTCCTGCGGGACGCCAGCCGGAAGTTCAGCCGGGCGCGTAAGCATCTGGACGCGAGCCTTGTATGCGTCCTTGGCAGCCTTGCTCATCATTTCAGGACGGAGCATCCCAAGACCTTCCATATCCAGCGACAGGACATCCTTCGCCGAGATAGTCTTGGAAGCACGATCTATATCGCGATCACGCTGCACTTCCTGCACGACAGCCGGATCACGCACATCCTGAACCGTGCGAACAGCATTGACGCCGTATCCAAGAGCCTTCTTGTTCTCGGCATCGAAGGTGCGCTCGTAATCCTCGTACTCCGCCTTGAAGCGAGACTTGGCAGCCTGAATGATGTCTTCACGCTGCTTCGGCGTCAGGCGCTCGCCAGTGATAACCGCGTTTGCAAGTTTCTTGAACGCATCATCGACCTTGCCGGTTGCCGACATGATCTGGCCGGACTCGTTTGTCGAGACGACTGAACTCGGATCGAAGATTTTATACAGAGCAATGATGAGCGCGGAGTCAGAAACACCAGTGGCGTTGCTGGCGAGGCCGCCCATCGTCTGTATGCCTTTCTGGATTTCACGGAAGCGTTCAGCAGTCGGGCGGAACTCTTTCGCAAGATCGCGTTCAAACTTGAACTGTTCCTGCTTTGCCTTCTCGTTCTCCTCAAGCAGCTTTGCATACGCCGCCTGCTTGTCTTCCGCGCGACCAATCTCAGCCGAAACACGGTTCGGGTCCAAATAGATCAGATTGGCGAAGATGTTGCCCGGAGCCATCCGTGCAGCCTGCTGCGGGGTAGGAACAGCAGCGCCACCCATATCAGCCGTAAAGCCCGGCTCTGTAACCTGCTCCTCACGGGCAGCCTGAGACGGCGTGTATCCGATGCCCTGCTGCGGAACCGCTGCACCGGGAGCGATAGACGCCCCGGCAGCCAAGGCAGGAGACGAACCCGCAGGAGCAGGCGCACCGGCTCCACCGGCAGGAACGCCGCCCGGTATTCCGCCGCCCATTTGCTGTATGACGCGCAGTTGTTCACGCGCACCAGATGCGTCGAGCCCCTGACTTTCAAGAAACTGAATATCACGCTGCAGTTTCATCTGCTGCAGCGCCATCTGCTGCCGCTGCATAGCCAGCTGCTGCTGCTGCTGCGTGATCTGACCTTGCAGCATCTCTCTCTGCATCGGGAACAGCTCATTCTGCCGACGCAGCGCCTCTTGCTGGTTACGCACGGCAACCGCACGCTGCAGCTGCATGTCAATATTCGGGCCGATGTTGCCCAGCTGCGCGAGAGCCTGCGCCCTCTGAGCAGGCATCTGCTTCTGCCCTGCAGCAAGCAGCGTTGCGCCCAGCTGACCCAGCGTCGAGGCAGTCAGGCGGCGCTGCTCCTCGGGAGACAGCTGCTGCATGATGTCGGTCGGCGTGTTGCCGGCTGACGGCGTTCCAGACGGACCACCAAGCAAACCATAAAGAGCGGAACCGGCATCCTTCACGCCGCCAAACAGTCCGCCAAGAAAGTCGCCGTCAGCCATGTTAATCAGTCCTTCTCGTGCGCCAGTGCATACGCCCGGCCTTCGTCGCTGTTAGCAATGCCATCCTCGATGGCGCTGATCGTTTGGCCTCCGTGGTGAACGCCGAGCCAGTATGCCGCGCCTTCCAGATCGACACCACGACCAAGTTTGCTCTTGTAGATGTCAGCCAGCCACACGGGCGGGTTGGCAACCAAATTGTCTTTGTCCAGATGAAACATGCTTCTCTCCTCACATGCAGCAGGATCGCTGCTATTTCCCGAGAAGACCGCCGCCCTTGTAGGCCATCGCTTCCGGGGAGCTTTGAATGGTGGCGATCAGGTCAGCAATCGGCACGCCTGCCGTCGCCTGTTGGTTCCAGTAAGCAGCGCCAGCCGCTTCTGGAGCGCGGCCCAGCGCACTGGCATACGTGTTGACGATCCAGTCGGGGATGCCCGCCGTCGTGGTGGCAGGCGAAACGGTCGTCACGCCACCAGTGGTCGCAGGTGCTACAGCAGGCGTCACCGCAGCGCCGGTCTTCTCGGCAACCTCAGCATCCACCAGCTTATCGGAACGCTCGGCATCCTTGGCAGCCGCAGCCTTCAGCCACTCAGGCAGTTGGATGTTGCTGATGTCCAGACGCTGCCGAGGACCAGCGATCTGCTGATACGTAGCAGGAATGTCAGCCGGGTTGAACTGCGGGATCATGTACGGGAGCGCCGCCTGATACTGCAGAGACTGCTGGAAGGCGTTCTGGATCGACGGCGGCAGGTTGCGGGGAGCATCGTACTGCGCCATCTCGTACACATTGCCGCCCACAGCCTGCGAGCCAAACGAAACCGGACGCACGCCAGCAGAGGCTCCCTGCGCTTCCGCAGAGCCGAGGATGCCTTGGCGCACTTCCGCAGGCGTAGCCCTGCCACTCGTCAGCAAGTCAGACCAGTAAGCAAGGCCAGCTGCGTCAGGCTGCCGGTAAAGGCTGGAGCCGTAGAGGCCGGAGACAAAACTGCGGGCCGCATCGGCTGACATGCCAGCCGTGGCGGCAGGAGCAGCCGTGCCACCCATGAGGCCGGTCGTCGGAGCAACAGGCGTCGGAGGTACGGCACCAACGGGCGGAGCAACACGATCACCAAGCAGACCCTGCGCCTCGGCAGAAGCTCGCATGTCACGGGCGACATCCGACAGGGTACCAGCGCCGGACGTGACGGCGTTGGTGAAATAGTTCAGACCAGCCTCGTCAGCCGGGCGACCAAGGATGCTCTGGTACAGTGCGGCGATTTCGTCTCTGACAGCCATTTTATAACCCCAACAATCCGGCGAACAGATCGTCTCGCCACTGACCACGATGAACAGGAGCAGCCGCACCCGGCGTCCAAGTCTGCCTCGGTGCGCCTGCAGCCATTAGAGCATTGCCAAGACTGGCAAGACCGGCAATCTGTGTCGCCGTCGATCCCGTCGAAGGCGCATAATCCTTGAACCCGTAGCCGGTCGCAGCCGACTGGATTTCCTTGCCAGCCTCACCAGAGAAGCCGGGCTCATTCGACGCGGCATACTTGCGAGTGTCGATGCCCATGCTGGACGGGACGGCAGACTTGCCAAGCAGCCCGCCAGTCGCGCCGCCAAGCAGCCCCTGACCAAACTCAGCCCATGTCTGCTGACCTGCAGCCGGTGCGGCCTTGCTTGCGGCATACATGGAAGCAGAGCCATCGACAGGCATCGAGCCAGCCTTGGTGTCTGCCCACCGCTGAAACGTGCCGACATCCCACTCGGCAAACGGTTTCCCCTCAAACTTTATGCCTGCGTTTGGTTTGATGTAGTCAGGAAACAGGTCTGCGATGCGCGTCGAAGGATCGGCCTGATAGGCTTTTGCGGCTCCCTGCGGGCCAAGGAACCAGCCAGCATAGGCAGACCCAGCACTGAGCGGCACATCCGCCTTCTGCAATGCAGGCACGATGTCGTTCTGCAGATGGTATTTCGCAGCTGCCCCGGATACTTCTGGATCAAACTTCAGTTTTGCCAGATCAGCCTGCGACATGCCGCCGTAGGTTTCAGGGTCCATGCGCTTAAGGACGCCAGCAAGCGTGCGGTCGGTGAACCCGTACAGGCCACCAGCCGTCGTCGTCTTTGCTTGTGCCATCGGATTGCCGCCGCTTTCCAGCCGGGCAATGCGACGTAGCAGTTCCTCATACGTCATGTCGCTGCTTCTCGATTTCGCTGTTAATTATCGCCAGACGCCGCAGCACCTCGGCCTTCCGATCCTCCGGCAGATTGTATATCCGTTTCCGGTTGTCATCCAGATAAGCCGTGCAGTTCCAGCAGTCGCGGCCTGTTTTCTCGCCTGCCCCATAACCCGGGGGCAGTTCAGCCCCGACTTCCTTGAGGTACTCAAATACCTGCTGCTCGGTCCAGCTTTGGATCGGCATGACATATTGGATGCCGTCAACAACCTGACCATGCACCGCCGTGGACTTGCGACGGTCGTTGCCACGCTGCCCCTTCACCAGATACCGGATGCCCAACCCCTTGCAGGCATTGTACAGCGGTATCCAGATGTTTGCCGCACAGCAGTCCAGATGCGACTGCATTAGCGGACCTTCATTCCCAGTTATCAGTTTGCCGATCAGCGTGTTTTCAATCGGCAGCACATCGACAGGCCAGCCACGCTCACGCACGTTGCCGGGCTGATCGGATTTCACATGGATGAAGTGAGGAAGCCGCTTCTTCCATCCCTCCATGTATTCGACCATCTCAGGGTACGCGGCTCCCGTGTCGAGCCATACCACATATGTGGTATCCCATTTTTCACGGTACAGATAAAGGCAGGCAAGGCTGTCCTTGCCGCCTGAGAATTGTATCGCAGTGTCGATCACAGAGACGCCAGCGTCGAGAGGATCGAGGCAGCCGAGGCAGCCGCACCCAGACCCGTCAGCAGGCCGGAACCAGAAGGACCGGGACCAGTCTGCGTGTTGGTCTGACCATACGGGGTGACGCCGAGAGCCTGCAGCGGGATTTGCAACTGCGTCAACGGGAACTGCTGCTGCTCTGTGTACGCCTGACGCGCCGCTTCCAGTTCCGCCTGCTGCTGCTGCTGGATAGCAGACTGAGCAGCCAGCGCACCAGTCGCCCCGGTGAGGAAGGCTTCCTGACCAGCACCAGCAAGTCCACCAAGGGTCTGTGCGCCAGTGAGGCCCAGCTGCGCCCCGGTAATCCCGGCAGCCTGATTGAGACGGGCAGCCTCCATCTGGCGAGCGATGTCAGCCTGCGCTGCCGCCTGCGCCTGCGAGTAGCCTTGCGACATCAGGTTCGCCGCCAGCTGACCCGCCTGCTGCTGGGCTGCAGCGTTCACGATGCCCTCTTGGATCGCCTGACGAGAGCCACCGAAAGCACGGGCTTTGATGGCGGCATCGGAAGCCTGATTGAGACCGGCCAACCGCTGCTGGTTCAACGTGTCCAGCGAGGTCTGCAGGACGGACTGCGTGTACGGGTTCATGTATGGCGACAGGTCAGTGGAGGACAGCTGACCAGCAGACACCTGCGTCGGCTGATACCCGCCAGCCTGTGCGGCCATCTGCTGCGCGTAGGCATAGGCAGGCTGGGCCAGTGCATAGTTGTTCGCAATAGCTCCGATGGTGCTGATCTGCCCCGGCGTCATCGAGGCGACACGCTGCCCTTCATACGGACCCTGCAGGTTGCGGGAAACATCGTAAGCCGCAGCAAGATTGCGCTGCCCGGCTTCCTGCACCCACTGCGGGATTTCGGTCTTGTTCACGACCGTCTGTGTTCCACCGCCACCGCTCATGTCAGTTCCCTTTGATAAACCGTATGCGTGGTCTTCCACCCATACTCAGGGTTGAACTTCTCCCAGCCCTTCCGGGCCGTCGCCTGCATGAAGTCACACTCCATTTCGCGGGCAAACTTCTCAACTTTCTTGTGCAACTTTAACACGGCCTTCATTTCACCGGCAGCAAGAAAGATATTCAGATACCGCTTCTGCGGACACTGGATAACCTCTGTCACCGCCATTCCACCGCTATTCCAGAACAGCTGGAACCGGCCTTCCTCCAACCCCTCAACAATGTCATGCAAGGCGAACGTGCCGCCGCCATGCTCAAGCGCCTGCTCCAGACGGGCGATCATGTGTTCTCTGTCGATCAATAGGGCGGCGCTCCCTGCTGACCCAAAGCAACCGATGTGGTGACCAGATTGCCCGAGTTATCGACCGTAACCTTCCACACGCCGCCGTCTGGAGCCTGAAGCAAAACGCCATCGACGGCCTCAAGACGCCCAATGGACTGCCCCAGCACCCGCTCCAGAAGGGAGAAGGCGAAGCGGAAATACTCGCGATCATAGCCACCCGGAGGCGTCGGTAGATTGATAATCACCGGCCACCCCCCGGCACGATCTCAAGACGCATCTCACCGATGCTCCACTCGCCATCCTC
>Ga0255152_1000229_pt1 | contig 19906 bp, 36 predicted proteins | sample Atl_Yuk_RepC_8h_FD_183624 | JGI IMG/M metagenome (GOLD analysis project Ga0255152, IMG submission 183624) | Freshwater microbial communities from Altamaha River, Georgia, United States - Atl_Yuk_RepC_8h | ecosystem: Environmental > Aquatic > Freshwater > River | place: USA: Georgia | collected...
TTTGAATTTGCTTTATCAACTTCGTCAACGCGAAGAAGAAAACAGTAAGGAATAAATCATGGCAAAAACCAAAATCTCAGAGTTTTCCAGCACCCCGGGAAACAACACTGACATCGACGGGATCAACATTGCGGAGGGTTGTGCGCCTTCTGGTATTAACGATGCTATCCGTGAGTTGATGAGCCAACTCAAGGACTTCCAAACTGGTTCTGCTGGAGATTCTTTTAACGGGCCTGTTGGAACGACTACAGCGGCTGCTGGAGCGTTTACGACTCTGAGTGCGTCTTCTACTGTTTCTGGTACTGGATTCAGCACTTATTTGGCAAGTCCTCCAGCAATCGGTGGAACTGCTGCTGCTGCTGGATCATTTACTACTTTGAGCGCATCAAGCACTGTCACCCTCTCCGGCGGCACTGCAAACGGTGTGCTCTATCTCAACGGCAGCAAGGTTGCGACGAGTGGGACTGCGCTGGTGTTTGATGGGAGTACGTTCAAAGTAACAACCGGCGCTGGCGGAATTAGCGCCTTTTTTACTGATGCAACGTACTCTTCATTAAAAATTGATCATTCAGACACTTCTGGATTGGTCAAATTTTTGAACGGTGCAAACGCCGCAATGCTAGGACTTGCTGGCGATAATCTGCGCTTTTATATAAGCAATTCAGAATCCATGCGCCTCACCAGCACAGGGTTGGGTATCCAAAACAGCAGTCCTGCTGCAAAACTCCATGTGGGCGGCGCTGCTGCTACCCGTAGTTTGTTGATTAACAACTCTACGATTGGTCAAACAATTACCGATGGTTTCTATATCGGAATTGATGGAAGCGGTAACGCAACGCTTGATAACCAAGAAAATGGGTATATGCGTTTTGCTACCAATGACACGGAAGCAATGCGTATTGATTCGTCACAAAACGTCGGCATTGGACAAACATCTCCTGCCGCAAAGCTGGATGTTTACCAAGCAACTGTTGGGTTAAATGTTGCAAAACTTATTCACGTAAATGGAAACGGCATTCAAATCAATCCCAGCTACAACTACTACGATGCCTACAACCATATTTTCCGTTCGCTGAGTGGCACGACAACCTACGCAACGATTGATAACAGCGGCAACCTCGGTCTGGGTGTGACGCCGAGTAGTTGGGCAACTGTTACTGCCGCACAAGTCAAGAACGCATCTCTTGGTGGTTACGGGAACAACTCTTATTTGTCCGCAAACGCCTACTACAACGGTGGGTGGAAATACATTGCTTCAGCCGCTGCATCTCAAATTTACCAAGAAGAAAATAAGATCATATTTAATCAGGCCGCAACCGGCACCGCAGGAAACGCTATCTCCTTCACGCAGGCGATGACGCTGACGGCGGCGGGGGACTTGGGAGTCGGAGTCACTTCGCCGTTCACGCGGTTTGATTCCGCATCGGCGCGTACCACTACCTTAAACAGCATTGCGTCGTTTAACACGATGCCTGCATCCGTTACGGATACAACAGCATTTGCTGTGGGCGTTGGCGGAGGCATTAACTTTAGAGCGCAACTGAGTTCTTCGGCATACTCGACTTATGCAGCCATTTGGAGTTACCGCGAATCTGCGAATGTTAGCGATTACAAAGGATCGTTGATCTTTGGGACTGCTGACAACTCACTTGGCTATCCCGTAGAACGCGCCCGGATAGATTCGTCTGGGAATTTGCTGGTTGGCTCTGCTACAGCATCTGCTTCTGGATTGTTGTCTGTGGCGGTGGGCAACGCTACTGGTGGATCAGTTAAAGCCCAAGATACCGATGGCGCTGTAGTAGAGATGCAAGCGTCTGGATCAACGACGTATTTGTATTCAATAACCAACCACCCGTTAACTTTCGGCACCAACAACACCGAACGCGCCCGGATAGATTCGTCTGGGAATTTGCTGGTTGGGACGACGAGTAACACTAACACTTCCAAGATATTTGTCCTTGCAACCTCAAGCGGGGCGGCATTTGCTTGTCAAGGTTACTCCGGTGACGTATCCGCTACCGCCGCCCTATTTGGAAAGTTTGACAACGACACCACAACTAGCCAAATCTTTCTCAGATTTACCGTCAATAACAACAGTGCTGGCTCTGGACAGATCAATGCCAATGGTGCCAATGCTGCCGCGTTTGGGACTTATTCAGATGCACGACTCAAGAAAAATGTTGTTGATCTGCCGCCGCAACTTGACAGTATCATGGCTCTGCGGCCTGTTGAGTTTGATTACATTGAGTCTGAGGGTGGCGGTCATCAAATCAGTTTCATTGCCCAAGAGTTTGAAACTGTATACCCCGATGCTGTTGGAGAACGTGAAGACGGCATGAAGACATTGACGGGCTGGGGCAAAACTGAGGCGCGTCTTGTAAAAGCAATTCAAGAGCAGCAAGAAATCATCAACGACCTCCGCGCCCGTGTGGCGCAGCTGGAGGCTCAAAAATGACACAAGAAGAAGCATTGCGACTTTTTGAGTACAAAGATGGAATGCTGTATTGGAAGACAAGAGGAAATGGTTTTGCACCTTTTAAAATAGGATCAAAAGTAGGATCGGTGTGTGAAAGAGGATATGCAAGAACCAAAATTAACGGTAAAGGATACCTTGTGCACAGACTTATTTATTTAATGCACAACGGATTTATACCGGAATTTATTGACCACATTGATGGAAACAAAAATAACAATAAAATAGAAAATTTAAGGCCTGCAACTCGCGCAGAAAATTATTGGAATGTTCCGGCAAGAAAAACAAATAATTTATCAAAAATTAAAAATGTTCATTGGAACAAATCGTCAGAAAAATGGGCAGTAGTTATTAAAAGAAACAAGAAAACTCATTATTGTGGGCTTTTTAAAGATTTAGAACTTGCTGAATTGGTTGCAATTGAAGCAAGAAACCATTATCACGGGGCATTTGCCCTACAGTAGAAAGGAGCCTAATCATGGCAACGCAAATCACTTGGAAAATTGAAAATTTGAATCGTAAGACTGCTGATGGTTTTGTCACCACCGCACATTGGCGTGTGACTGCTGTTGACGGAGACTTTTCCGCAACGATCTATTCCACTGCATCTTGGGCAGAAGATAGCCCGCCAGCAATTCCTTATGCCAATCTTACTGAAGCAGAAGTGCTTAACTGGGTGTGGGCATCTGGTGTTGATAAAGATGCTGCTGAACAAGCACTTGCAGACAACATTGCTTTGCAGAAGAATCCTGTGCAAGCCAATGGAGTGCCTTGGTAATAGGGTGAAGCCACTGCCCTTTCAGTGGCATTGAAGGAGAAGCGAAATGGGTAAAGACAACAAGCCCCAGATCGTCACTATTGATGGTGTAGAACATGACATGACTCTTTGGGATGATCGGCAAAAGACCATCCTGAATCATGTTGCGGATCTTGATAGAAAGTTGGCGTCTACCAGGATGCAGTTGGATCAGCTACAAGTTGGTCGAGATGCATTCTTCCAGATGCTGAAAGAATCTCTAGATCCACAAGAGGTTGGATTGAACGACTGATGGATTGGCAGAGCATTCTCAACATCGTTGCTGGTGCTGTTCTGACAGCTATCGGTTGGTGGTGCCGTGAAATCTGGGACTCATTGAAGTCTTTGAAAAGCGACATACAACGAATTGAGATTGATCTGCCTAAAACCTACGTTTCCAAGGCCGAAATCAACACCAGATTCGACAAGATTGATTTAGTTCTAGAAAGAATCTTTGATAAGTTGGATCATAAGGCCGACAAATGATAGATCCAATTTCAGCATTCGCGGCAGTTCAATCTGCTGTTGCGCTGATTAAAAAGGCGAAGTCAACAGTTGATGACGTTCGCTCTTTAGGTCCTCTTGTCGGTAAATTTTTCGAGGCCAAGCATCAGACCACGAAGGCCATTGCACAGGCAAAGAAGTCCGGCGGGTCAACGATGGCTCAAGCTGTTCAGATCGAAATGGAACTGATGCAGCAAGAGGCTTTTGAGGCCGAACTCAAGAATTTGTTTATTTATTCCGGCAACGCTGATGTCTGGCAAAAGATTGAGGCAAGAGTTGCTGAAGCTCACCGGGCAGAAATAGAAGAAGCCCGGGCAGAGAAAGCGCGACAAGCCAAGCACAAAAAGGAAATGGCCGAGTTGGTTGACATCATCACGGCTATCTTTATTACTATTGTTGTGATTGGTGTGATTTTGAGTTTTGTTTGGCAGGCACTGATCTATGCTTAAAGCACCCCCTTCTACTGCGAGCCGGTCTGAGCGCGAAGCCTATGTCAAACAATGGGCGGCTATCACGATTTCCATCTTTGCTTTGCTGTTAGCTGTGAACGGCATGGTTGGTGGCTCTAACTCTGGCAAGGTATTGAGCAAGACCATTGAGGCCAACAATCTCTGGGCTTGGTATCAAGCTAAAAACGTGAGGGCATCAATCTATGCTATTGCGGCTGAACAAAACAGTAAATCTTCAGATACGTTTGATAAGCAAGCGATTCGGTTACGCGAAGACATGGAAGAGATCAGTTACAAGGCAAAAGCTGCGGAAGCTGACCGCGATGCGGCAAAGAACAGATCGCCCTGGTTTTCCTACGCTGGTATGGCGCTGCAACTCAGCATCGTTCTCTCGTCGGCGGCTATCCTAGCAGTGATGATGCCACTTCTATACGGTAGTGTTGTTGTCGGTGCTGTCGGCCTATCCTTTATGACTTACGCAATGGTGCTGTGATGTTGACTTTAATTACCAACCTCCTGTCATTCCTCATGGGTGGTCTTCCAAAGTTGTTGGAGTTCTTCCAAGACCGTGCGGACAAGAAACATGAACTTGAATTAGCCAGGATGCAGACTGAGCGCGAGTTGGAAATGCGCAAGGCAGGATTTGAGGCACAAGCCAGAGTGGAAGAGATCAAGACCGAGCAGCTTCAGATCCAGGCAGAATCTGCCTCCCAACAGTTTGCTCTTCAGGAGCGTCAAGCCCTGTACGCCCACGACATGAGCCTGAACGAAGGGACGAGCCAGTGGGTCAAGAATGCTCGGGCGATGGTGCGCCCCGCAATCACCTACGGGATGTTCTTCCTGCTGATCTGCGTGGACGTGTTTGGCTTTTACTACGCAGTCCACACAGGTGTGGCTTTTGATGTGGCGCTGGACAAGATTTGGGATAACGACACCCAACTGATCTGGGGCAGTATCGTGAGCTTTTGGTTTGGTTCTCAAGCATTCAACAAGAAATGAATGTAAGCCCCAAGGCTATTAACGTCATTCGTCATCATGAGGGCGTTCGTAATAAACCATACAAATGTCCAGCACGGCTTTGGACGATTGGTGTCGGGCACGTTATGTATCCAGAGCAAGGAAAACTTCCAATAGACCAGAGAGATGCATTCCAACCACGCCAAGAAGATATGAGGGTTTACACCAACGAGGAAATTGATGGAATCCTTAGAAGCGATCTTGACAGATTTGAGCGTGGTGTTGAGAGATTCTGTCCTGTTGCACTATCCCAAGGCCAGTTTGACGCTCTTGTTAGCTTTAGCTTCAATGTTGGTCTTGGCACACTTCAAAGAAGCACGCTCCGTCAGAAGATTCTTCGTGGAGATATGGAAGGCGCTGCGGAAGAGTTCTTAAAGTATTGCATGGCAGGAGGAAAAATCCTTCGTGGCCTGGAAAACAGACGCAAAGACGAACGTGCAATTTTCTTGATGTAGCATATGCCAAGTCAGAAGTTAGCCAATATCCCAACGCCACAGCAAGCAGAGGAATTTGATGACTTCATACGACTGTGGCAACAAATCCTAAACCTTAATGATTGGCGCATAGAGCGCAATGCCAAGCCTGCAAAGGGCGCGATGGCAACGGTTGAGGTCAATGCTCCTGCTCGCCTGGCTATTTACAAGCTGGGCGATTTTGTTGATACGCCAATCAATTCTTTAAGCCTGTCCCAAACTGCCTTGCATGAAGTTTTGCACGTCTTCTTGCATGACTTGATTACTGCTGCGCAAGACCGGGGAACCACATCGGAGCAAATGGAAGCAGAAGAACATCGAGTGATTAACGTACTTGAGAAGGTCCTATTTGTGGAGCCACAAAATGGCAAAGTCAAAGATTAGCGATCAAGAGTTCATTGCTATGTGGCGGTCATATCCATCGCCTTCAGAGATAGCAAGAAAATTGGACGTTCACATAAGAAACGTCTTTTCAAGACGCAATCGCATTGAGGCAAGATACAAGATAAAACTTGTCTCCAATGGTGAACATTTGAATCTCAATAATCCTACTGAAGCGCTGACAATGATTATTTCGGCGCGTAAAGACATCAATCGTTTGGAGATTCAAAACGGAACGATACTGATTGGATCAGACGCTCATTACAGTCCTGGACATATACCAGTTGCTCACAAAGCGCTATGCAACGTCATGGCCGAGCTCGGGACCGAGATCAAGGCCGTCATCCTTAACGGAGACATCTTGGATGGCGGACAGATCAGCAGACACGCACGTATTGGTTGGAAGAAGGCACCGACTGTCAAGCAGGAGCTGGAGGCCGTTCAGGAGCGCTTGGGTGACATTGAAAAGGCAAGACCTGCTGGCTGCAAGCTAATGCGCACCTATGGCAACCACGATATGCGGTTTGAAAATCGCTTGTCCAGCCAAGTCCCAGAGTTTGAAGGAATTGGTGGGTTTTTACTAAGAGACCATCTTCCGTTTTGGGAGGATTCTGAGCGGATTGACATCAATCAAGATTGTGTTGTCATCCACGATTGGCATTCAGGAATCCACAGTGGATGGAATGATGTTCTAAAGGGCGGGTGTCACACCGTTACTGGTCACACGCACGAGCTGTCTGTAAAAACTCATACTGGATTCAAAAGTATGCATTTCGGCATAAAAACAGGAATGCTTGCTGATGAAAGCCAGGACGAGTTTGGTTATCGAGCGGGAAGGCCAGGATTTAACTGGCAGTCTGGTTTTGTTGCATTGACTTGGGTCGATGGTGTTTTACTGTACCCAGAGATTTGTTCTGTTAGGGATGGAAAAGCGTTTTTTCGTGGTCGATTGTTTGCTGACTGATCTTTATCGTCTAGCAAAGAGTTTTCCTTTAGGACCACAGATTCCAGATGTCCTTTCCTCGATGCAGGTAGTTGCTCCGAATGGAGTTTTTCTGTCGGAGATCAAGCAGGTCATTGAGATGCTTTTTTTCTCTTTCAATGTTCCTGTTTCAACTGGCTTGTAGTGTTTGCACTTCTCGCACAGCTTCCTATCTTTGTCCCAAGTGTATTTGGGCAGCCTAAAGTTAGCCTCATACACATATACAAGCCTATACATTCTTAGATGCCATTATTGATAGGTTGCACTGCAATACGGATAGTTCATACATGGCTTCCCTGGCTAAAAACACGGCTTCTTCATACCGCTTATCAATGCAAAGCTGGTGAATCTCTTTCAAAAGATCGTCCAGAACAATCAATGGGTGAGCGTAATCAATCATTGGTTTTTTTCCTTTGACTTGGCTTCTATAGCGCGGGCAAATTTCACAATGTCTTTAGCAAGCGTTGGTTCTTCAGATGGATGGAAAGGCCAGAATCTTTGATATTCCCACCAGATAGCTTCATCCGTCAGCCCCTTCCATTCGCGCCTAGTAAGTTTGTTTAGGCGTTTTATGCGCATGGCTTCTTCATAATCTTGATTTGTTGGCCCCGAATTCCAAACAGGTTGTAATTGAGATTCATTGCTGGGAAAGTCAACAGGGTTATCAGTGTTTGAATAATGAAATTTGGCAACTGATTTATCCATGACAGGCTCTTGTTTTGGTGGGTGTGTGTAGAGGGGGCGAGTGAACTTTCCTTTTGGGCCGGGGCCGAACATCACGTTACCGTCATCAGATAACCACGCCACTGGCTTTTGTTCATCCATGGTTCTTCTCCTTGAGTTTGACTTCTATAGCGCGGGCGAATTGTTCTTCTTGGCAATGTGGGTCTACATAACCAATGATTTCGTCTATCTCATCATCGGTCAGCCCATGCCATTTGCGTTCACCCCACACGCCCACTTCCCCAACTTTTGCTAGGTCAGGATGTGGGGTTCCAATGCTGACATCGCCCGTTACTGGATCAATCATCTTTATTCCGTCTCTGTACACAGCTAGGTAAGGAGCTTGTTTCTCAGGCTGCGCAAGCCGAGCGTGCAAAGATGAAATTATGTTGTGATACGAAGGCTTTAGTTCCAGTGCCAGTATCTTTGCATCTCGTACTTCTTCCAACGCCTTCAGCGCCATCTCTAGCAGCTCACGGTCAGTCATACCTGCCACTCCAGTTCTTTCAGCAAGTCTTCCATCGTGTCGCCATGTCCCGTGGCATAGCTGTGCTTAATCATCCACTGCGCCAGTTTGTTGCGCTCCGCAGCAGCGATAAACTCTGCAAAGCGTAAAACCTCGGCATCTGTAAAACTACTTTCATCAAATGCTTGTTCTGCCATGCGGATGATGTCATCGCTGTTCATTTCGCCCACCACTTTAACCTTTCCCAAAACGTCTTAGGCTTTGCTGGCCTTTTGTCATTGATGGGCTTGCCTTCTGCTCTCAGTTTGTCTCGATAGCGAATCTGATGGACAGCATGAGGAGTGATGTTTAGAAGTGCTGCAATCTCTTTGGGCTTATAGCCTTGATCTTGCAAACGCCGGACTTGCGGAGCGTGATATTTTCTTTTACGCACGTTGATACATCCTTATAACTCTGGCATGGGCTGATGGACGCTTAGACTCTACAAAGCCAACAGGATGAATGCGTCCTTGTAGATTTCTTGTAAACGCTCCCCAAGCATTTGGATGATGCGGCTCTGGGAACTCAATTTCCTCGCAGAATGCTCTGAAGTCATCTATGGTGAATCTATCTTCAGCAACAGACTCAAGCCACCAATCAAAAGCCAAATCTGCTTGTTCTTTCCACTCTGCTGCATGGTCTAGAACCAGCTTGATTCCAGCGTCTTTGAGTGAGCGTCCTTGCATATCAGCCTCCAAATGTCATGCGCTTGTAGAGCCTTCTGGTGCGCTCTACGTCTCTTGCACAATAGACTCCGACTTCTTCCCACTTTCCTTCTTGAATCATGGGCCAAACATCGGCACCGGAGATTCCTTCTTTTCCTGGCAAGCCAAGAATCTTGCACAACTTGTCCATTGAGACAAAGTTCTTGCTGTCCCACTGAACCATCGTGTCAAAGATGTTTTGATCCCATGGTTTTGGATTTTTGGGAAAGAAAAATGGAGGTTTGACGTTATAGATAACGCACTGCTTCCAGAGAAATGGAAGATCAAATCCTGCAATGTTGTGGCCTGTCCATACAAAGCGATCTGATTGGGTGAATGATCTTGTCAGACAATCAAAGAAGTCGATTAGAAGCTCTCTAACGGCTTCTGGTGAGTTGTTTGGTGTGTACAGCCACTCCACGTCATCATCGTTGACGGCCCAAGCAATTGCACACATCTGACCAAGACCACCATCAAAGGAAGTCTTGAGATAAGCCTCCTCAACCAGTGCTGGCTTGCTTTCCTTTTCCCACTCAGCAATTGACTCTGCCTTTTTGAGTGTTCCTGGAGGCTTGATCTCGATTGTGTCTTTGAACCCTGCGTGTTGGCAGGGGATCGTTTCAATGTCTAAATAGATGTTCATTGTTTGATCCCCTTTGGTCAGAACGGTGCGTCGGACTCAGAGTCGTCAGACTTATTCTTATTCCATTGCTTTTTCCACTCTGGACTTTGCTGAATCTTGTCCTGCATCCATTGTGGAAGCGCATCAAAGACTTGCAGATCAGGATCATCAAGATTGAAGATCACTGCTTCGTGGACGCCTTCTGGCTTTGCATTGGAAAGCTCTTTTGGCAGCTTTACAGCACTAACCACGTTCGCATAGGTCTTACCTGCTTTTGACTCGCTATGAGCCACAGAGACCATTGCATAAGCACCTACCAGCTTGCTGATGTCAAATGTGAAGGCTTCCTCATCTGTGAATGCCTTTCCCCTCCAGTTGCTTAGGAATGCCCGCAGTGTGGCGTTTTCATGCATGGACAAGGTGAACTCTCGGTCAACGGTCATTGGCATCTGTTTGCCCTTAACGTCAACCGTCAAAGCGTTTCCATCCTCGTCTTCACCAAAAACTTCCCAGGAAATCCTGATCTTGTGTTGCTCTTTATCTCCGAATTGGCCGGTTGTCTTTTGCGTTCCAAGGTCAATCATCTGATAGCACCTGGCGGTGTATGTGCCAGCAGGAACCAGCTTGAACTCTTTAGATGCTGAAGGTTTGGCTACAAAGCCCATTTCTTTTCTCCCAGTTGATTCCGGTCTTAGGGTGACCGGCTTACCCATTAAAACGGTGGTCTTGAAATAAGAATGTTGAAGTAATTTCTGGCGGCTAACCAGTTGCGTCTCATAAGATGTCTAAGCATCAATCTAAAGCACAACCAGTTATCCATGGATTCCCCTCCACATAAATCTGTTTTGATTCATTGACAGCATCGGCTCGATCTCTGCCAAGTGTGGTGTTTTAGCTCCTAAGAACCATTGCTCTCCGTCCCAATAGCTGTACACCATGAAGTGCAGTGTTTTGTGCTTTCGCTGATATACGCCTTTGCGAACAGGCTTGACCGTAGGGCCAAAAAATGGTGTTAACTTCATACCGACCACCACACTACGTAACAGACGGCAAAGAAGATCCCAATAGCGCAGGCCAGCAACACGCTCAGGAAGGCCTCAAATCGGCTCTGTACGCTCTTGATTTCTGCTTGTTGGTATCCGACATCAAAGTTGCATTCCGCAAGCGTTCTAGGGGTTTGATAGTTCTTCATTGGGCCTCCAGAGTGTTGGCAAGACGGTTCATCAGAATAAATCGAGCATCAAGTGCTTTCTTAGCGGTTGCGTTCATAACGATGCTAAACAGCTCTGCATTGGTTGCGCTGTTAAGGTCGTTAATCCTCCACCAAGCCACAGGATCGTCTGCATTGGCGCATTCGTCATAAATCATGCTGGCAAGCACTTCTGGAGTTGTGAGCCCGTCATCAACTTCTTGTGAGTCATTGCGTGGGTCAAGTGGATGATCCGTCAGTGGGAAAAACTCGTAATCGCCTGGTCCGTACATCTTGGTTCTCCGTGTTAGTACGAAGCGAAGATTAAGGCGTCTTAATCACAATGTCATTAGGACTTTCCCTAAGTTGTCTTAAGAATTAGTTGCCTTATCATGTGGGGATGGACAAAAAACAACTTATCGAAAAGGCCGGCAACCAAAAGGCGCTGGCACAACTTCTTGGCATCTCTCAGGCCGCGATCAGTCAATGGAAGACCGTTCCAGAGGCTAGGATTTGGCAATGCATGGCTTTGAAGCCTGAGTGGTTTGAGGCAAAATCCGAAACACAGTTGCCATAACTGTCTTTGGCCTAGGGTTCGCTCTGGGTCTTTTTTTTGCCAAGACGCATGGGGATTGACTGAATCTCACCAGTTCCGAAAGGATAGGGTGGTGGTAACACCGGGAACGCCCGACAGTCCTCAGCCGTGTTGGTACTTACGTGAGAGTGTGTGCCGACAGTTGGCCCGGAGCCGGTGAGTGGGTGTGGGTTTCATTCTCCGTAGTAGTCCCACAATAGTCCTGGGTTGCGCCAGGAGCCAACAACTTTTGCTTGCAAGGCATCTTAAAAGTGATGTAAGATGTTTTGAAATCTCGGCTAGGCAAGGAGTAGCTACCTTGCCGAAAAGCGTCACATCCCCGCCTGCCGATGGTTTCTTTCAGGGATGCGTTTTAGGGATGATGTATGACCAGCATCAAGAACTGGAAAAAGTTTCAACACTTCCGAGACCGTCGGCCTCCATGGATCAAGCTCTACCGCGAGCTATTGGATGATCTGGATTGGCACGAACTAGAACCCAAGGCAGCAAAAGTCTTGGTCATGCTTTGGCTGATAGCCAGCGAAAATGACGGAAATCTCCCTGAAATCAAGAACTTAGCGTTCAGGTTAAGGATGTCAGAAAAGGACGCAATGTCCTGTGTTGACAGGTTGTCTCACTGGCTGGATCAAGATGATATCAGCGTGATATCAACCCGATATCAAGATGATCTACCAGAGACAGAGACAGAGACAGAGACAGAGACAGAGAAGAGACAGATTTCTTTGTCGGGAACTACGTTCCCTCCTTGCCCCCATCAGGAGATTTTGAATCTTTGGAAGAAAAACCTGCCACATCTTGCCCAGCCAAGAAGCTGGGAAGGTTCTCGAGTTGCGACGCTTAAGGCTCGATGGATTCAGGCTGCAAAGCCTTCTCCGTATTCGGAAGAAGGTTACGCCACGGTTGCTGAAGGGCTGGAGTGGTGGGACTCTTTCTTTGCTTATCTTGCCAAGCACACGAATTTGGCTAAGGGGTTTGAGTCCAATGGTCGGGTTTGGAGACCTGATCTTCCGTGGGTGCTTAACGCAACCAACTTTCAAAAAATCGTTGATGGGAAGTACGACAAATGAAAAGTTATAAGCGTGATGAACGGATTGCTGACGAAGCCAACAAGGACTTAGAAGAGCAAAAGCAGCTACGCTGCCAAGCCCACGGTTGTCCGATGCCTTGGTCCTCGGATTTCGGAATGGGCCGGTTTTGTCGGTGGCACGTTGGCAAGAAGCCTCATGAGTGGCCCGAGATTACGCAGTTCACGCAAGCACAGTTTGATCTGGAGGCGCGGGAGCGTGATCGACGAAGGAATCAAAGCGGTGAGCGTTACGCCAATCCAGAGAGGCTTAAGAAGATCATTGAGATGCTGGGCCAGAAGCCTGACCCGCTGGATTGGGCTAGACGGTTAAGGGCTCGGGAAGAGTCTGGGGAAAAGCTGTCAATGGTTCAAAAGGAAGCCTGGAGGAAGGCTCTTAAGGTGATGTTGTGAACCTTATTGAAATTGGAGATTGCCGCGAAATAATGCGGCGATGGGCCAAAGATGGCGTTAAGGCCCAGATGTGCGTAACCAGCCCACCGTACTTTGGGCTGCGAGACTATGGGCACGAAGGTCAGATTGGTCTGGAGCAGACTCCAGAGGAATACATTGATGCGATGGTCGAGGTATTCCGCTGCGTGCGAGATGTGCTGGCCGACGATGGGACGCTGTGGGTAAACATTGGCGATAGTTATGCAGCCGGAAAGGTTGGCAGGGCCGACCAGGACAGAAACACGCGCAACAGGGACGGGCGTGACCCACGAAATGCGACTGATACAGGCTCCCCCTTGTACGGTCAGCGCAAGGTGCCTGACGGACTAAAGAGTAAAGACCTCATCGGCATCCCTTGGATGCTGGCGTTCGCGCTACGCGCTGACGGCTGGTATCTTCGCCAGGACATCATTTGGCACAAGCCCAATCCGATGCCTGAGTCGGTAAGGGATCGTTGCACAAAGGCCCATGAGTACATTTTTTTGCTGTCAAAGTCGGATCGATACTTTTTTGACAATGAGGCGATGAAAGAACCGGCAATTAGTGGGCCTGCTGGCAACGTATCGCATAAACACGCGGATGCATATGTTGCTGGAGACAAAAAAATGCGGACAAAGGCTGGATTGGTTGCTTTTGCTGAAAAGCAACGCACTTGTGCCTATGACGGTACGCGCAACCGCCGCAGCGTCTGGACAGTTGCCACCCGCCCATACAAAGGCGCTCACTTCGCCACATTCCCACCTGCATTGATTGAGCCATGCATCCTGGCTGGAAGCCGGCGCGGTGATATCGTGCTTGATCCATTCATGGGTTCAGGAACTACTGCTTTGGTTGCCAAACAACATGACAGAAATTATCTTGGATGCGAACTAAATCAAAAATATAAGCATTTACAAATTGAAAGACTTGATGAACTAGGAGGTTTATTTTGATTGCTTGCATGGGTGGATGGTGCGCCAGCAGAGATAAATGCCAGCACTACTACGTGCATAGCAAAGTCATTGTTGAAAGGCTTTGCGGCAAGCTGGAAGAGCCGGAGTTAGTTAAGCCTGAACTACACTCAATTTCGATTAAGCCAAGGGATGACCATGCTGCACGTGATGTTCAACGTTGACTGCAATCCGGTTGGCAAGCAGAGGCCAAGATTCCGCAGGGTTGGCAACTTTGTGCAAACTTACAACCCGAAACCTACAACTGACTTTGAAAGCCTTATAAAAAGCAGAGCAGAACAAGCAATGGGGAGCATGGAACCGCTAGAAACGCCTGTAGCGCTTTATTGTTACGTCAGGCTACCCATCCCTCAGTCATACAGTAAAAAACGTCTACGGGCCTGTTTAGACGGTTCCGAGAGGCCAAAAAAGCCCGACCTGGACAACGTGGTCAAGGCGGTGCAAGATGCGCTTAATGGTGTGATCTACAAAGATGACGTTCAAATCGTCAGTTTGCACGCAACAAAGAAGTACGACACGGTGCCTGGTGTTGAGATTCTGGTTAAGGAGGAACTTCCATAATGGATGCTCCTTATAAAGCGGTAGAGTTTATTATTGAAAATTCTGCAAAGTACGCAGAAGCAAAATCAAAAAGAATCTATATCTCTGAGTTCAGAAAATCAAAAAAGGCATTGCTAATGAAGGAGGCAATGCTTAACAAGATCGATGCAGCAAACGCTCAAGAACGCGAGGCGTACAGTAACCAGGAGTACATAGACCTGCTGGATGGCTTGGCAGCGGCGATTGAAGAAGAAGAAAGACTGTCATGGATGCTGGAAGCTGCGAAGCTAAAGATAGAGATTTGGAAGACAGAATCGTTCAACAACCGCAGACAAGAGCGATCCTCGGAATGATAAAAAAGCACACCTATGTAAGATCCAAGCAGCTTCTCAGGATGGTGGCAGAACTTGAATGCCAGCACTGCGGAGCCTATCCAAGCCAAGCAGCACACTCAAACTGGCATGGCAAAGGAATGGGCTTAAAAAGTTCAGATGTTAACGTAGCTGCATTGTGCTTAAGATGTCACTGGGAGATTGACCAAGGAAATAAGTTAAGCAAAGAGGAAAGAAAGAAGATGTGGATGGACGCCCACAAGAAAACAGTGCAAACGATGTTAAGTCGAGGAAAGTGGCCTCAAGACATTGAGATTCCAGATTTGACATGAACCTTACATCTCCAATCCCAGAACATCTCAAGGACGCTGAAGAAAGACTTGAGAGATACGGACGTTGGGCAGCAGATAGGCCACAGATCAAAACCTGTGGAAGTGCTGAAGGAAGATACAAGATCCCGCAAGATGACCTTGACAGACAACCTAAGACATCAAGTTCAATCGATGAGATGATGCAATGTCAAAGGGCATTGGCTGCTGTAAGAAAAGAAGAAAGACAAGTTCTAGCAATCCTGTACATCCCAAGAAAAGTTCCCATTGAGGCACAAATCAGGATGTTTCGGCTTGACAAAAGGATGTTTCCAGAAAGACACATCTCCGGTCTGAGGCAATTTGACATCTTGCTAAAAACCGTGGTATAAAGCATTACCTCATCACGGGATGGGAGCATCGCATGGCTCAAGCCAGGGCGAGGCGTCTTTAAGGCCAGAGGGCCTTTTTTCATTTGGGGGCAAGATGCTGAAGAACCCTGCCAAAGAGATGCAAAAGTATCTCGACCAGAACAAGCGCAAATACCATCACACCAAGTCCATGAAGGCTTACCGCATGGCAGATGAGTTTGGTAAGGGCTACGAAGCCATCGAGATGCAAAAAGCCATGAAGGGCAAGAAGAAATGATCTGCCCCATTGCTACGCAAGACATTCAAGAAAACCTAAAGGCTCGGGATTGGGCCTTCAAGAATGTCGGCTATGGACCAGCAAACCCAGAGGAAGAAAACGAGGAGTTCTGGCAAGCCAAATCAGACGAATGGCAGACTCCGGTTGAAGAAGCCAAGTCAATGCGCTGTGGAAATTGCGCAGCATTCATCCAGACCCCAGAGATGATTGACTGCATTGTTGCAGGAATACAACAAGAAGAGTCTGACCAAGAAACGTACGCCAATGAAGTACAAGACGCTGCGAATCTTGGTTACTGCGAACTTTTCGAGTTCAAGTGTGCTGGAAACAGAACTTGCTCTGCTTGGTTAAGTGGTGGACCAATCACTCAAAAGCTGACTCAGAAGCAAAAGCAGATGTTGCGAATTGCTAAACACGAAGCAATGAAAGGGATGGAATATGAAGATGACTCCGAAGGGCCAGAAGAAGGTAGCTAAAGTGATGTCTGAATGGGGCAAAGGAAAGCTCCACTCTGGCAGCAAAAAAGGACCTGTGGTCAAAAGCCAATCCCAGGCAGTTGCGATTGCAATGAGCGAAGCTCGCAAGGCGATGAAAAAGAAATGAAAGGCCTATACGCAAACATTCATGCAAAACGTGAGCGTATTGCCAAACAGAAGGCTGAAGGAAAAACTCCTGAGCGCATGAGAAAACCAGGAACCAAGGGAGCGCCAACCGCTGCTGCTTTCAAGGCCGCTGCTAGGACTGCAAAAAAATGACTGCCGCCTGGACCAGAAAAGAGGGAAAGAATCCAAAGGGTGGCCTCAATGAAAAAGGCCGTAAGTCTTATGAAAGACAAAACCCTGGTTCTAACTTGAAGGCTCCCGTAAAGAGTGGAGACAACCCAAGAAGGGCATCTTTTCTGGCAAGAATGGGGAATATGCCTGGTCCAGAATACAAGGATGGAGAGCCAACAAGACTCCTGTTGAGCCTAAAGGCTTGGGGAGCAAACAGCAAAGCAGATGCTAAAGCGAAAGCTAAAGCAATCAGCGCGAGAAATAAAAAATGAGCCTACTTGAAGACGAAATCAAGCCAACACCAAGGAACTACATACTTGGTTTATTGGCTGATGCAGCACAAAGGGCAAATGAGACGGTAAGCCGTCCTGCTGGATACGACAATCCTCCTGCCCGAATGCTGATGAGTCTTCTTGGTGTTCCTGCAATTGCTCAGACTCTTGATAGATTGTCTTATGGAGAGCCATTGACCACTGGCAGAGGAATGACAACAAAAGTCAGACCAGAAGCAATGGAAGCAGCAATGGCAATTGCTCCTGGAGTCGGGCCAGCAACAAAAGCAACTGCTAAAGCAGCTAAAGCCGCTACAAAAGAACTTGGACCAAAAGCCGCAGACATTGCAGAGCGGTACATGATGCAACAGGGGTTGGCTATACCAATATATTTGCCACACACGCCACTTAAGCCTGATCCACGAGTTGGAAAACGATTTGAGCAGGAGTTTGTTGGAAACATGGCGCCAAAAACTCAGGTTAAGATTGATGATCTTATTGGCAGCAATGTTATGTTGACGCCTTGGGATTCAACTAGCCGAGGATATAAGATAAAAAGCGTATCGGATGAGGCACTTCCGACGCCTGTTATTACCACTGGTGGGCAAGATTATGCGCGTGACATGGCTCACATGGCGCAAGACATTGGTGGCGCATCGGGTACTGGTATTGCAAAGCGGGTTGTTGATCGCTTCAAGCAGGCTCAGATAGAGAACGTTCAGAAGGGTGGTGGCGGCGATGTTTTCTTTATGCCATCCACGATGTCAAGAGACAGCGAGTTTTTTAGCTCAATGCCAACGGACATTCTTTTGCAATTGATCAAGAAAGCTGATCCGTCATTGAAGGATATTGCGTTTTTGGATGATGCCTTAAGAAATGCACCAGTTGCAACGCCGAAGGGGTTGGTGCGCCCATTTCAAAATTTTCAGGGAATTCTGACACCAGAAGGTCAGGCTCAACTATTTACAGGCGCAGGATTTGCCGCCAAAGGTACGCCTGGCAACTTTCGCAAAGCGTTCACCGAGGAGATGTACAAAGTTCGAAACCAGAAGGACTTTGGCTTCAACCGCGAGGACATAACAAACGCCGTTACTGACGCCGCGCTAATGGGGCTTCCAAAGGGAATGATGGGCAATACGGTAGTGCGAGCGATCCCGGAAAGGGGAGTTGCTCCATCAACCGATAGAGCTTATCCTTCAAATTTCTTTGGTGATTACGTTGGAAGTCTTGGCCTAAGTCTTCCAGCAGAAGTTCTAATGCCAAAAACTTATGGCGCAATCTTTAATGAAATGAAGAAAAAGTATCCTGGAAAACCTGATGAGGCCATCCATTCAATGACTCTTGGCGCTCTTGAGAAAAGAAAAGAGAACGTATCTGAATTTGTTGATCAACAAGTTATTGATAGCGTATATAACTACCTTAGTGGGAATCGTGCTCCAATTGGGCTATTGTTGCCATGACGCTATCGGGAACAGACTCCAAAAATGCAATGACCTCATCAACGCTAATACGCCTTGATGCAGCAAGATCAATGGATGAGGAACCATCGCTTTCCATCAATAGCAATCCGATTACCTTTGCAGATCGGTTAGCAGATGACATGAGTCCAACGGAAATCCCCTTAACGGATGCGTGGAACTCTTTAGGGGCAAATACCCCACGTACTTCTGTTAAGCCAGAAGATGCTTTGCGCTCTCTAAGAAGTCGCACGCGCTCTGTAGATGTTTTTGGCATGGCATATTTTAGTCATCGTTACGCGCAACACGCAATAGGATAAACCCTAATATAATGTGCCAAATATATTAGACAAAGATGGCCCGATGGCCCGAAAGGAATCGGAAACATGAATAAACAATCCTTAAATAATCGAGGAAGGCCAAAAGGCTCACCAAATAGGGCTACAGCAGACGTACGGGCCGCTATAGCCACTTTTGCAGAGGGTAACGTACACAAGCTCCAGGAATGGCTTGATCGCGTTGCAGAGGGTTCTGAGGGCATTAGGCCAGATCCTGCAAAAGCCGCAGATTTGTATCTTAGGGCAATTGAGTACCACATTCCAAAGCTGGCTAGAACTGAAGTCAGTGGTGCTAATGGCGAGCCTATCAAGCAGGTGATTACTTGGGCCAAGTAAACGAGATCGTAATCCCGTATAGCCCAAGAACACCGCAGTTAGCAATACATAGTGCTCTTGACCACAATAGATTTGTTGTTGTCGTTGCTCACAGACGGATGGGCAAGACTGTATCAGCCCTGAATCATCTGATTAAAGCCGCAGTCGAGAACGAGAAAGAAGCTCCAAGATACGCTTACATAGCCCCGACTTACACTCAAGCAAAGAGAGTGGCTTGGGACTATTTGCTGAAGTACACAGCTCCATTGAGCGCAACAGCAAATCACTCTGAACTGAGGGTGGACTTCTGGGGACGCAGGATAAGTCTGTACGGATCTGACAACTTTGACTCACTTCGGGGCCAATACTTTGATGGTGTTGTCCTGGATGAGATTGGAGACCAAGATCCAAGAATCTGGAACGAGATCATTCGTCCATCGCTTGCTGATAGACAAGGATGGGCGCTGTTTATTGGAACTCCCAAGGGAGCAAACCACTTTAAGGATCTTAGAGACAGGGCTGGAGAAGAGCCTGGCTGGGCATCTCTGGAGTTCAAAGCCTCTCAGACGCAGTTAATCCCGCATGAGGAATTGGTTGCTGCTAAGAGGGAGATGGGTGAAGACAAGTACCAGCAAGAGTTTGAGTGTTCTTTCAACGCTGCTGTGGAGGGTGCTTATTACGCAACCTTCCTCAATGAGTTGGAAGAAAAGCAACGGATGGTTGAGATTGAAAGAGACGATCTCACAAAGACCTTCACGGCCTGGGACTTAGGAGTTGGTGACTCAACAGCAATCTGGGTGCTTCAGGCTGCTGGTCAAGAATACAGAGTTATGGACTTCGTGGAAAATCACGGAGTTGGACTCGATTGGTACGTAAACTGGATTAAAGAAAACAAGTGGCACACTGCCGAGCACATTCTTCCTCATGACGTTGAGGTTAGGGAACTCGGAACTGGACGCAGCAGAAAAGAAATGCTGCAAGAAGCAGGACTTAGCATTACTGTCGCACCAAGACTGTCTGTTGCTGATGGCATTCAGTCAGTGA
>Ga0255152_1000238_pt1 | contig 19466 bp, 18 predicted proteins | sample Atl_Yuk_RepC_8h_FD_183624 | JGI IMG/M metagenome (GOLD analysis project Ga0255152, IMG submission 183624) | Freshwater microbial communities from Altamaha River, Georgia, United States - Atl_Yuk_RepC_8h | ecosystem: Environmental > Aquatic > Freshwater > River | place: USA: Georgia | collected...
AAGTGGAGCCAAGGAACGTCTTGGGGAAAATGCCGACATTTCGTTCCTTGAATTAAGATTTTTCGGGGACGAATTTCGACATCGTTCCTTAATTAGACGTTCCTTGGTAAAAGACCCGTACGGTAGTAGATACAAATTTAAGGAATGGTAGGAAAAACACGTTCCTTAAATTAGGACCCTTGGTAAATCGTTCACACTTTCTTCCTTTATTTATTTTTGCGCGTTCCATCGTCTTGGAAATATGTGACGACCATGGCTATTACCAGCAGGACTGCGCAGAAACACGAAAATATCCCAGCAGTGATGCCCAAGACGGATCCTGCTACCGCAGGAAAGAAAAGCACTAACACGACTAAAGCAACAAAGCTGATGATGTCCATATTGTAAGAACATACATTTTTTGTCTTCCGGCTAGTTCTTCAATAACCGACTGTACGCGCGCAGCCGTCCTTGTAGTATCCTTTGTTGCCGCTTCAGGAAATCAAGCTTGTCGGCCATTGTCCGCTCATTCTTCATCAACTGCTTGAGCGTGGCCACGTCTTCCTTGGCCACATTCTTTCGAGGCCCCGTGGTCTTCTCCACTTTCTTCGCCTTCACCTCCCGAATGATTCGAGCGGCGTTCTCGGCGCCGTACCGATTTTTCAGGGTCTTTTCAAAGGCACGCAAGGCCTGGCGGACTGCTTTCAGAGCGGTCGTCGCATCGGGAATCTTCTTGGCCGTGGCGGGGATATTTCGGGCAATTTTTTGGCGGATCGCACCGTAGTTTTTGTTGGCCGCCGCCAGTCGGGCATTCTCGGCGTTTTTCTTGCGTTTGCGCGCGTTGTCCTTGGCCTTCTGCGCTTCCCGTTTCTTCGCCATCTCCGCTTCCAAATTCTTGATCAGCTTAGGGTTCCTGTAGTCGACCTCGGGCTTGGGTTTCCGTATCTGGAGTTTCACTTTCACCCCGGCCCGTTTCTGGGTGTTCGGCACAATGCTCACGTTGACGAGGTTTGTGGTCTTCTTGGGCAGGGGGAGGCGCTCGCACCTCCGCTCCAGATTCTCGCGAAGCTTCGTTGCAGACTCGTTGTACGCCCCAAACAGCGCAGCGTCGACCGACGTGCTCATCAGCGCCTTTTCCACCGACAAATATCCATCTTTGTACCGTTTCAGACCGGCGTTGAAGACGTAAATATCAGGGAACAGTCGGGAGGGATACTTTTTCGAACTAGTCACCAGTTTCCAGAAATGGAAGGTGACCACCCGATCCTGGCGCTTCAGCGCACGGTGACCGCAGTTGCGAGGGCCACGGCCAACCAATTGCACGATATCCATAAAGTCGGGGAGAGTGGTCAGCATGTGCACGTGCCGAATGTTGGGCAAGTCCACGCCTTTATAATTGCTCCCAGTTGCTAAAATCACGCGGCATACCGCACCCTCGGCATTCTCGTCAAACCGGTCCTTGTCACTCAGCTTGTTCACGACTGCCGCGATTTCCGTATCCTTGTCCACCACGGGAGAGTGTACGTAGCGTTTGCCCAAAGGATCGTACAACTTGCTCTTCACCTCGCCCATTTTATTGATGATGCAGTACCGCCTGTAATCTTGGCCTCCCTTCTTCGCGCCACGGTACCGTGAAAATCCGTACCGAGTTTCCAAGAAGTATGCAATGTACCGCAACGTATCCACGTTGTTGGAATACACGTAATGTACATGCCGGTTCTCGCGCATGATGCTATTGACCACGCCGATGATCTTGGGGGACATGATATCGTACCGAATACGTTCTATCCGATTTTGCTCCTGATTTGTCAGGCGTCCACTTCGGCGTTGGTTGCCATTAGCCCCGACCGGGCATCCGATGCACGACATGATCACGGCGCTATGAGGATTCACCGCCGCCTCCTGGATGCTTGCGATCACCCCCTCATCGTCGAGCCGCAACTCCTCCACGGCATCGTTTCGCTTCTTCTTCACTTTCGGTTTCTTGCCATTGTTGTTATCGTTGGCAAAGTTGTTGTTATTGTCATCATTATTGGAATTTGGGAGGGCAATGGTCGTCGCTGCAGACACTCGCAAAAACTCGGCGGCTTGTCGCACCCTCTTGAAGAACACCGATTTCTTCTCGGACTTGTACTCGGTCGCATAACTTCCCTTGCCGTTCTTCCACAGCGTCGATGCCGGCAGGGACTGATACCGTTTCTTCTTCTTCCCGTTATTGTCCGCTCCCGTGTCGAAAAACGCCTTGGTGTTCTCGTGCGTCTCCTCCAAATGGTGGAGCGTCGACAAGTAGAGCTGGTGGTAATAGCCCATATCCGGACCTTCGCAGGACTCGATGGGAATGCACTCGTGAACCACCCGAATGTCGGCGAAATGGGTCAGGTCGCCTTGCGTGAACGCGTAACTGATCAATCCTTTGGCACTCGCCGCAATGCTCTCCGACGTCGAAAACCCGTCCTTCCGGGCGGCAATGACTCGTAGGATTTGGCCGACTTCTTCGGTGGTCTCGCCCGGGGTCGCCGTCATGCCCAGCACCCAGGTCGTCGCGGGGTCGCGACCTTCCCGCATCATCCGCAAGAATTCCTGGAAATTGGCTTTCAACCCTGCCTCCTCCGGGGGTGGGGACAACAACATCTGGATTTCGTCCACGATGAACACCGCATGCTTGATCGGGAGTTTCTGTCCCTTCAACGTCGTCACGTACCCGCCGGTGCGGACGCCTTCTTCGCGCCGCTGCTTCATCTCGGCCTTCCGCTTCGAGATCTCAGCCTCCGCTTTTGCCTCCGCCTGCTTCCGCAGCGCCTTCGCTTCCGCGGCAAACGTCTTTTCAAATTGTTTCAACGCCGCAGCGTCCTTCGCGTTCTGCAACCGCTTCTTCTTCGATGCTTCGATCTTTTGTTCCACCTTCTTGATCTCCCCCTCTCGGATGGCTTTCTCGTCGGGCACCTTGGCGTCGTACCCCAGAAAATCGCGGACGACGGTCGTGGCCGAGCACGTCAGATGCGCATCGGTCAACGTGGATATGTCCTTCCATGGCACCGTCAGCCCGTCTTTCTTCGCGGGGCGCATGGTCTGGTGTCCAAGTCGCAACCGCGCGCGCAATTGTCTCTCTGCCTCCTGCGCCGTCCCGGCAAACGGGTACTCGTCCAGTCCGGGCACCGTGGACCGGAACCAGGGGAAGTACCGCGTCGCTTCTAACCCCAATTTTTTTAGATTCTGTTGTTTTTGGTTCGAACGCACAGATACCGGGAAAATACCGTAGGGTCCGCCGTCAGGCGTCTTCGCATTCCAAAACGCGACGATGCACGCAAGCCCCGTCAGGGTCTTACCAGATCCTGTGCTATGTATGGCCAGTAAACCCGGCGTGTGCACTTTGCCCATCGCCTTCATATTGGCCATGGCGAAAACCACGGATTGCTGGACCAGGAGCGACTTCCCCTGGCGGTCGCCCCACCGTTTTTCGCTGAGCACGCATCCGTCACCCTTTTGGTCGTCGATCTGCGCTTTCGGGGTTTTGGGCGAATTGGCAATGCCCACGTTTCCGGTGAACAAAGGGCGCGCCGCCAATGGGCCACCTATCGTATACAGCCCGGATATCCATTGTTGGAAGGTGTGGAGGTTCGTGACGGGTGGCATGGCATCCATCAGCCGCTTATCAACGAGTTTGCGTTGTTCTTCCAACGTCTTGGCGGCGGCGATCAGTTGGCCGCGTCCGTGCCTAGCCGCCACGTTATTCGCAATGTTATGCCTCAACAACACCCCATTATTATTGCTACTGCTTCCTTCGTTGCTATTTTTCTTCAGTTTCGCCGTGCGATAGGAAGGCGCGAAAATATTGCCTTTGACTACGTTTCCACCGCTCCCCACAAACTGGTTCTTGGCAAAGTTATAGTACCCTCCTCCACTGGAACTTCCGCGCGAGGAATTGATGTACAGTCTCGCAGCCTCGTCGTTCGTCAACTGGCGCCCGGAAAAGTTTTTTATGCGTTCTTTCACGCGTTGCAAGGCGACCTTGGAAATGTAGGTGATCGTCCCGGAATTTGTGACGAATCCATACTTGCTACCCTTCGCTTTCTTGACCACGGCGTGCAATGGGTTGCCCCCAGCCGCCGCCACTTCCTCCGGCGTCACTTTGACCAATTTAAGCGTGTCAGGGTCGCGAACGTAGTACACTTTGGAGAGGGCATTCGTGTTCATGTCGACGCCTTCGCCCGCGGTCGTGCGAGACTCTTCCTTGGCTTTGAGCGCGTCGTACATGCTGGCCGCCTGATTCAGCGAGATGTCTCTGCCCGCACGAGCCCGGATGGCTTCGAGACGAGCGAGCACGTACTTCTTCTTACCATCACTGGTTATGTACTCCCCGGCCCGTTGAGCTTCCTTGCGTTTGGCGGCCAACGCGTTTTCCCTTTCCTTATTCTTCCGCACTCTCGCGATCTCTTTCTCGAGCTTTCGCTTGCCTTCCGCATACCGTTTGAGAGCTTCCTTCTCGGCATTGCGCGCGGTGCGGTTCGCGACTCGGCGCAACTCCTCGTGCACCGCGGAGGCGCGTTTCGTTTTTTTCTTCTTATGGGGGCGCGTCTTTTCGTACGCTTGCAACAAACTGGTTCGGACCGCCTCGTTGGGATGACGCATATACTCCTCGATCAGGCGGTTGCGGAACAGTCGTCGCTCCTCGCGTTTCTGGTCTGTTGGCGTCGAGAGGTTGTTCCATGTGGCGGGTTTTGGCACATACTGAATCTTTCCCTCGGCGTTCCGATAGGCTCCCCACCCTTTCCCCTCTGTTTTCATGGCCTGTGCCGACGGCCACACTTTCATTCCAAACCACGTGTCGGTCATACCCTACGCCTAAGATCTTTTTTCGAGCGCGCAAAAAACTAAAGAAAGTTCAAATTTTTCACGCTTTCTTTTTTCGTCTATAAAAACCCCTCTAGTCCAAATCAAAACTAAATTAAACAAAATTAAAAATGACAGGAGCGGTCCGCGTTCTCGTCTACACTAAGACTGGCGATATCTCTTGCCCTGGAATGGACTATTTTTGGATTTACGAAAAGGACGTGGATGCCGCGACCGATGGCTATTTGAAGAAGATCGAGAAACGCGGGTTGGATATCGGAGACGGTATCTGGACTCCCGAGCTGGAGGACGATGCAATGGACTTTTTTGAAAACCTGAAGGATGGCAAGAACGAGAAGTGGCATTCCGGCGTGCCAGAGATGGGTTTTGTCATGTGTGGAGATGATGATGATGGCGTTTGCGTGACTGCTTTTTATCAGATTGTCGAAACGTTTTATTAGATTGCTTGTCATTTCACCACGAATTACAAGTTGCCCCTCGTTAACATTTCGTAAATTTTCACACGTGTGTAAATTGCAACGACACGCTCAAACGCAGCGAATGAAACGACGACAAAGAAACGGTGTCAAATGACGGCAGCTCTAGGAAGCCATTTCTTATTTCCTGATCTTCCAAGAATTTCGAGGTTCTCGCGTCCATATTGTCTTTGGGATAATACACGCATCGCAAACGAACGCTCTCCGTCACGGGCGTGGACCCGCTCAAGAGCTGCATCGTGCCAATCACTTCGACAACTCCTACGTTCTTTCGCCGCGCGACAAGAGTGACGTTGATGTTCCTTTCCTCCTCATCTTCATCCGAACATACATCCACTTTTAAGGAAAAGGCGTCGTTCAACGGCATCTTCTTCTCGGCCACATCCATCACGGCAGCCACCACGGGCCCACGCGTTTCGGGCCTCCTCCGTACATCGTTCTTGGGTGCTGGTGCTGCCAGCGCAAAAGATACGGCAGTCATGACATCGGGAGTGGCTAGCTCGGACCAGCGGGGATGCCGCGCTAACTGCAACCACTCAAAATTTCCATTCACATATCGCAGATCTTGGAACTCGGACGCATCGTCGAGCGACCATACTCGAGCAGCGTCCACTATCTGTCGATAGAACGCGGCCCAGGTCTTCGGAAACGCGGTCTGATCACGCTGGGCTCGGATGCCGATCTCCACGAGCCGATCGAGCCAAACCTCGCACAACACGCCGGGAATACCCGCGGACCCTCCCCACGCAGGCTCTCGTTTTAAAGTGGTAAGAAATTGAGCGAGCGCCTCGTCCAGAAACGGTTGTTTGATGTCGAAATATGCCAGGAGATCAAGGTAGGTCATCCACAGCATAGTCTCCTCTTCGTCTTCCAGTCCTTGCCACGCATCCTCTTTGATGACGGTATCCTCGACGAACTTGAGAAACTGCGTGACATCCTTCTTCGCAAATGGAACCTCGACAGCATTGGGTGAAAAATCGAAAAAACCGCAGATGCGGCGCACCTCCTCCGCACACACGTCCACGGTGCCACCACAACGTGTTTTGAGAATGGTCATACGTTCTAATTTACCGTACGGTTCTTTTACCAAGGAACGTCTAATTAAGGAACGATGTCGAAATTCGTCCCCGAAAAATCTTAATTCAAGGAATGTTTTTTCCTATATCACCGTTCCTTAAAATTGTGTCTATCCGGTATTACTAAAAAAAAACAAATGAGTCAACGTTCCAGCTACCAGCATTTTGCCGACACCGAGGTGCCCCTGTCGTTTTGGGCCGGCATGCTCGATGTCGACGGCAAAGATTACGGCGATCGCTCGGACGAAAACCAGCGGTCCGTCCACCTCAGCTCTCCCAACGTGCTTCTGTTGCGTCATTTTCAAGACCACTTTGGGGGAAAGTTGCGGCCTCCCAAGCCCGGACACGTCTCCCATGGTCTCTGGTTCTTCAAAGATCACCGGCGCATCCTTCTCCAAAAACTCGAGCCCTACCGCTTTCCGAATACCGACGACGCCTTAGCAACCTGGTCCGACGACGAAAAAATCGAGTGGGCACGCGGGGCCGTGGCGATCGCCATGACCCACGCCACCATCCGCGCGCCTTCGGCATCACAGGCCGCCCTCCTTCGCGAGGTACTTCTCGCCAACTTTCCCACCGCTCGTATCTCGGTGGTCGAGATGCGCCTCAAAATCAAGAAAGAACGGGATGCCATCCGCCAATGGGCGACCACCTGGATCGATGCCGAAGATACCTTGACGGCCGAGGGCATTCGCCGCTGGGAGGAGGCGGGCGTGGTGGGCGTGAACGCTCTGGCGGACCGCCGCTCCATGCCTGACGTGAATGCGATGCGTCTTCAGGAAAGTCAGGCTGCGCGCGCGCCGTGTCATCCCTACACCCCCCGCCTGACGCCAGCTCTGCGGGAGACCTTGCGCGCCGAGCTGCACGATACCAAGATCACGTACAAGGAGCTCGCGGACAAGTACAGGCTGACCACCAACCAACTCAAGTATTTTGCCAAGACGGAAGGACTCCAGCGTGCCACGATCGTTCCAGGACGACCCTTGCAAGAGATGCGGGACTTTGTGAAATCCTTGGCACTGGTCGGGACGCGGGCCATGGACATTCACACCAGGCTGTGTGCGCGCTTTGGACTCAATGCGTGCGCACTGTCCACCACGTTGCGCTGGAGGCGAGAGGCGTTGCGTCAAAAACACATGTAACAAAAAAAAATCTTGCAATTCGAGTATCATGTTCGTGATTCAACCTCAGGATGCCCGTTTGTTCGGCTTGCCAGAAGCCGCTACCATCAATGCTCAGATTGCACGTGGGTTACGTCGCGCCGCATATGAAGTTCACGGCCGCATTTTTGTCACGGTCATTGACGATTTCGGGGCACGTCCTCGATTCCTCGGCTGGAAAGTCGATGAAGTCCCCCAAAATCAGAGACTCAACACCATGTACCAGGCCCGCGCGAACGTGGCCCGCTTGCGAAACGCCCGCCGCGTGCAACGGCTGGAAAACCTCCCTGCTGCTGGAGGAAACCGCCGCCGGGGCCCCGGGGGTGCGGGTGGGGCTGGCAACATCCTTCGCCGCCGCCCCGCCATCATGTTTCCTGCGAGACGTAGAAGATAAGCTTAAGACGCCGGGGGTCGCTCGCATGCCATAGCAAATGTCGGCGCCCCAGGAACATCTGTTGACCAAGTGCGCGGACGGCCTCGTGCGCACGGACGCCGGGGATATCCCTGTCTGCGTCTTTAGCACGTTGTCCACATGCTCGGTCCTTCGCGACTTGTGGGAATCCGCGTCACTGGACGTGGAGCATGGAAAGACGGTGTTCCCCGCACCAGGAGGCAACCCCGTCACGATTGGCACCGCCCTGGAACTCGTGCACGGCGTTCTCCTCCCAGAATCCCTTGACCTCGACCGCTTGGATCATGCCTTTGCAGGGTGCGAATACCTCGGGTGCTGCTCGTACGACGCCCGTCTGCTGGCGAGGTTGTGGGCCCTCCTCCGTCTCGAACCTGCCACGAGCCCCGCCCTTCGCCGGTATGCCAAGCGCGTCCTGTCAAGTCCTCTCTACCGCACGCAATGCCTCCAACGTCTCGCGCGTGCCATGCCCCTGTGGCTCGACTTCCGCGCCTTTTTGTCGCAGGAACTGGTGCCACTGGAGCCGGACCTCGCGCGGTACCTGGCCGACATGCTCGTCCAGTTTTATCCGCCCGTGGACGTCCTCCAGTTCCTCTTGAGCGATACGACCACGCCCAGACTCGGGCTGGAACTGGCCAGCGATATCGTGGGCAGCCCCATGCAGTCAACATATTACCACCCGGCGGAAGCCCTCCAGGTGATGCGACTGTTCACCACCCTCGCAGCAGCCAAGTTCTGGCTCCCTCCCGCCATGCTCCGAATGAACCGCATGGTCCTTGATGCGCACGACAACGTGGACGCCATCCCCTCATCGGCATCCTCCATCAATGGCACGACCTTCACCTTTGACGGCGATTTCAGGCGGAGTGCCCTTCTCTTTTTCGACCGGGGGCGGGTGGTGCGCCGGCGGTGCGTCACCGTGACCCCATGGCTACATTTGACCGTAGTCCCCGTCTCTGGCCAAGTGTACGCCTGGATCCGCCCTTGGAAAATGGATTGGCATGCGCGCGTGGCCAGGGAAATTCAGGTACGGTTCTCGGCCAAGCGGTCCAGACTGCCTGCCGGCGTACGCGAACACCTCGAAGAAGTTTGGTGGTCGTGGTCACTCTCGGGACCGCAGCAGCCAGGCTTCGTGCTGTCTACCTTCAGCACCGAACCGTGCCACGGCGACATGTCCAAAATGGAACAATGCGTGCGGCATGGCATCGAATCTTTGCGCGTCGATGTTTTTTATCACCGCACCACCAGCATCCTCGAGCGACCACTGACGACCACGTGACCATTGGAAAAAAATCTTGTGCTGACCGTACCTACACCAATAATGCCCCCAAGAGCAAGAAACAACTTTAATTTCCTCATGCGCAACCTCGAGCTCGTCAGAAAAGAGCACGCCCAGCTCGTCCGCGACTACCGTCAACTCGCTCCCACGCTGAAACCCTTCGCACGATATATCTTGCGACAAAAGATATCCGATATGGAACGGAAGCTGCAAACCGCCGAATTGCGCGTGGCAGGCGGCTTATACCACAACTTCGGCGGGCGGTCGTACGTCAATACCAGCTATTGGAACAGACACAACACCACCAATCCTACCATTCCTCGGGCCAAAAAACGTGGTCTCGTGAAAGCCGCCAAAAACCTGTTCACATTCAAACGTGCTAAAACTGCGACAACAACCTCCTCCCCCGCACCCCGCAAACCACTCACTGTCCGCACTCGTTAGACTTATACATACATACAGAATAAACATCTCGGCGAAATTTAAATATAATTGTTACATTTCATTCTCAAAATGTAACACACACTAAAAAACATTCCAAAGACAGGCAGGCAACGTGTTACACACACAACGAATGAACAACCGAGGATCTCCAGTCGTCACGTAAGTGATCAACGTGCCCGTCGCAGGGTACAGACGGCCCCGGAGATCATTCGCACACCTGGCCGCGACGGCCGAATTTCTCGAGCATGTAAACACCACTCGACGAATTCGACCACCTGCCACCGCCGACCGCACACGGTCCAATTCCTCCGCCGTCCCATCGGTATCCACCTCAATCACCAGCGCCATATCCGGGCCATCCACCACACCCACAGCATCCGGAAACGACTCCAACGTGCACGCCAGCATCTCGCATTTTTCAAAGACCTCGCCGCAATCGTCATCATCATCGAGAGGGACAGTCGATGGCTCGGTGATGATGATGCACCTGGGCGTGACATCGCGGAGCACATGCATCGGTGCGCGCACCACAGCCACGTCTGTGGGCAACCATACGTCGCCCCCGCGGTGATCTACCGACAGGGCGTGGCAAGGAACTGCGCGCAAATCCAGCGTTTCGGCGCACGCACACCTTCGCATCACCAACCACTCCAGAGACCGCAGACGTGCCAAGTGGTGGGTCATCACTACGTCGCAGACATCACACAAGACAAGAATTTGCAGGTTTGGCAGCAAGGCGACAAGGCGACTCACGTCCAGCGGCTCATCCATCCACACATTGCGGATCACCAACGTCCTCACCGCGGGATAGGATCTGGTTCCGTCGCCACCCAGCCGGACCCAGCTGTTTCGAACACAAAGACTTTCGGCTCGTGGGTGGAGACTCAACGCCTCGCACAGATCGCCCTCGACCACTCCCTCGACGATGACGTGTGAGGCGTGATCATCGAGCACCCGCATCGACGGCGGTGTTGCCACTGGAGGGTCCAAACACAACGTCAGTGGTTTCATTTTACCAAGGAACACCAGCAAATTTCAATGAAAAAAATAGCCAGTTTTTCCGGCAAATATATCTCGACCTTTCTTTTTTTTTAAATAGGAATGTGGTCATCGCTGAACTTCATTCTTTTCGAGGGAAAAAATGTTGGACGTATTGCCCTTCGAGTTGGTGGGCGAGGTTGTCTCCGCGTGCGTCGCCGTTGACCGGGAGTGGGCGATGGTGACCCTCCCGAAAATTAATTGGCGATGGCGGAGGGCTTTCTTCGAATCTGATGCGGGGACGCATTCCAGACTGTTGCTTTCGTCTACAAAAGACTGGGAGGCACACGTCACCTGTTTAGAGGAATCTTGCGTCGAAGTGTTGGGGGTGATGGGTGCCAATGACGCCGGCAAAGAGATTGTCGTGGACGCTATTCCCGAGACGGTGCGCGTGCTCTACGCCCGCGGGCCCTGCTTGAATTTTTGGTGTTTGCCGGACTTGCTGGCAGAGTTCTCAGCAATCGACGTCAGCCTCAACCTCTACGACATCCCGTCGACAGTGCGCAGTCTGTTTCTAAAAGATGTGGTGCACGAATACGGCCCCGTGGATTTTGGGATCATGGCGGACGGTATGGCGTTGGGCGTCCTGGTGTTGTCGTTCCAAAACGTCAGGTGTCCTTTCGGTGCTCGCTGGCTGCGACGGGGATTGCTCCAGCAGCGCGATGTCAGGGCCCTCATGATCTCTGCGGACACGTTGCCCCAAACCACCACGGAGTTTGGGGTACCCCTCTCGGTTCTCGTAGACCTCTCGCACATGGAGTCGCTGGAATGTCTCTTTTGGGACGTCGAGCCCACCGTTCATGTGGTCGCTCCCACCTCGCTGCGACACCTCACGGTGACATCCCCCAACCTGCGCGACATATTTTCCTCGCCACACCACGCTCCCCGTCTCCATACCCTCCACCTCCTGGACGATTCCTGGGTGCTGTCGGGCCTGTGGAATGTAGAATCGTTTCATCTGGCGTGGGACGGCGTGGTGCGCGGGTCCGTCATCCTTCCCAATGCCATCACCGGTCACGGGTGGGTCTCCCCCTCCGCCTTGGAAGCCTTGATCCTTCAAGGCCCAAGGACTCTACACCTCACAGTCGCGGTGTGGGACCACATGTTTTTCGAAAGTCTGGCGGTGTTCCGCAACCGCGTGGCCTCCGTGACCGTCGTCATCGTGGTGCAATCCCCGAGAGCGGTGGCCACGTATACTCTCGCGGAGTACGCAGCGACGGCGCGGGCGACGCTGGCACTGGCACCAGGGTCGGGCGTCAAGGTTTCCGTCCGCCGGATGACACAGCATCAATTCACCGCGCGGCGAGGAGAGCTGTACGACCTTCCCGTCCCAACAGGCATCAACCCCGACTATTGGACTTACGTGTGCGGAAATATGTTTGTTTGATAAGACCTTACATGTGATGAACAATTGAACGATGTAAAACTTAGAAATATTCTTCGATACTTTCGGGCACACCATATGGGTCGTACAATTCATCCACAAAGGTGCTGTGGTCTCCCGGCTCCACGCACACGTGTTTTGGAAGGATACGACGCAGCTCGGCGCAGCACCCCGCCGCGTCCATCTCGTCGGCCGTGTGCGAAGGCGCCACAATTACACGGCTCAACCGAGGTCCCAACGCCGCAAACCTTTCCAAACACTCCGGCAGACCCTCGCGGTCCACCTCCATAATCGCCGTGATGTCCGGCCCGGGAGGAAGGGGCCCCCCGACGACCTCCGGCACGCTCGTCATGTGACAGGCCAAGACGCACAGGGATCGCAACGCCACGGCCGGCAGGCGCGTCTCGCTCACCTGAGACACCACCAGAACCTTCGGACTGGCTCCGTGCTCAAACGCGCGTCTCTCCATGATGGATGCGGCGCCTTGGAACACCACGGCGTGCACGGGCAGCACCACGCGGCCTTCCAGTGACATGTGCGCACAGGCACATGCATGCACGTCCACGATCGCCGTCTCCAGCCCGCAGTCCTGAATGACCAACCATTCCAACGAAGTCAGGTGGCGCAACGCTCCCACGTTGGTCACGCCGGGGGTGTCCAGGCGGGAACTGGTGACGGATTCCAGCACGAGGATGCGGAGATTGGGGAACATGTGGGCCACCACCTCGCAGTCGATGGGCTCCACGCACGCCACGGTATCGAAGATCAGCGCGTGCACGACATCAAATTGGCGGTGGCTTTTTTCATCATCCGACATGCGCACGCCATAGCGAAGGCACTGCTCAACTTTCACCGCGTGCACACCATCGAAAACGTTTGCGGCGACCGCCACGGGGTCAGGACCGTGCGATATTTTGGCGAGACCCAGAGTTTTGCTATCTTCGGTGATTGTCAAAGTCACCTGCGACTCATCAACGCATGCCGTCGAAGGCATCATACCATACCGGTTCGTCTTTAACTTGGGAGCCGCGCCCGTCAACGCCATTTTAGAAAACTGCTTGTAATATTAATATTAATTTCAAGACAGCGCGTGGTATATGGTACACGTAAAAATAAATATACTTCACGCTTTCTTTTTCTTTGTTGTTCTCTTTTGCGAGGAGGTATCAAAAAGTGTCTCGTGCGTTCAGACACCAATTTTTTATAAAAAGACAAAATGACCTGTATGCATGTAGAATTCGAACGACTCGATGACGACTTGGAGGCGTTGGCCCAGCGGCGCATGGAGGTGATTCCATGGACCGCCGATGCCATCGCTGCCCCCGGAGCTCCCTTGTCTCCTCGACGCCTCCGCATGCTCGAATTTTTGGCCAACGTCAACGAGAACGAAAGCGCGCCGCCCGTTGTCGAAAAACAACAACAGAAACCCACCATGCCCACATCGGCGATGAACTTGGAGAGCACCGCGCAGTGGCGAGAAGCTACCAAAACATTTTCCCCGGGGATCACGGACGTCTGTCTGCTCATTCCACAAACCGTGACGGGACCCATCTGCGTGGACGGGATTCCGCCGTCACTGACGTCATTGGTGATGCTATCATTTGCCGCCAAGCCCACGCTGGTCAGCGTCCACAATCTCGGACAGACGCGGCTGGGCAGACTCATTCTCTACCGAGCCGAGTGGGACTACGCGTTTCCGTGGCAATGCGTACAGTTTGCGCGGATCGATTCTGTGTGGCCTCTCGCCCACGCAACCATCCCCATCAACGCGGAAACCATGCTCCTCCCCCTCTCCATGAGCGCCCGCCTGGTGTTCCTGGACATGAAAAACCGCGTGTCATGCGACGACGGGGTGCTCCGAGGACTGGCACACCTCACCGTCGCTCGAGCCGTGCACATCAGCGCCCATGTCATCCAACCCACGGCTCCCGGCGACCTCACGCACCTCGCATACCTCGCGACTTTGTCATACGACGTCCCTCACACGCGTGTCACGTTGCCGCCTTCCCTGTCATCCCTCGTTCTCCATGCCAACTGCTCTTCCATGTTGATCAAATCCACCTTCCACCACGTGCTTCAATCCAAGTCCCTGCGACACCTTTTCTTGGACTGCTCGTGGGAACGGGTGGCCCATCAACGACCGGCATGGTGGGCGGCGCTGTGGTCCACCGTGGAAGTGGCTGGCGTGCGCGTCCGCGAGAGTGGATTTCGACATCTCCCGGCTCCGACCAGACAATCCAAACGCAAGACCACCGCCGCCACCACCACCACGATACGACGGAAGAAGCGGTGTCCGGGGGTGTTACAAGGAGGACCACCGCTGGATCTTCACGTCGTATTCGACGTGTCATGCCCCTTGTCCGAGGGGATCCTGTCCATCGCACACTTCCGACATCGCGTGGCGGGGCGCGTGGTCACGGTCTGGCTGGAATATCACCGCTACATTGCCATGGACGTACTGGCCATGGTGTGGAAAGCCCTGCCGTACGCGAAAGACGTGGTTATACGGATGGTCATCCCAGGCTCAAAAGATCCTCTCAACGCGGTGTGGCAGGGGATGCGACCCCCCAGCATTCCCGTGGGAGAGTGGGCTAACTTTTGGTGACGTCATAGATAGATAGATATATTTTGTATTGATAACTTACAATTTTAAGAAAAAAAACTTTTGAGTTAAGGATATATGAGTAATAGTTACAGTTATATTTTCTCCAGAGCAACGACACCGTATAATTCAACAGCACCAAATGAATCAACGACAGCAGATATGAAAGTGCGTCGGAGATTGGCGTTTGCCAGGCGCCACCAGCAGACGTTAGGTTTACAGCCAAACGCCTTCCTCCAAAGCCCCCCGTCTCCAAACATATTTTACCACCCGGAAAACAAAAAAAGTAGGCAGCATCCGTTCATTAATAGGTTGTTCAAAGACAGTCATACATTCATCGGCCGCGGTATTCAGGGTATGACGTTTGTAGTAAGAACAGGACCACAGTTTGATAGGATGGTGGCTGGCCTCGCCCATAAAATTGGACGCAAGCCCAACCTCCCCCCCGGCACTCCAGTGCTTCTTAAAGTTATGTGCGTCCCCGTATTTGCCAAGTTTCTCCCTGCTGACACACAACATGAAATGTGGAGATATGTTGCTGCGTATGGTCAACACGAAGCTCGGATTCTCCGGCATCTTCAAAGCGTTGTACCGGAGAACCACCTGTTTCCAAAACTGTACGTTGCCGGTGCAAATCTTGAGCATGGAACATACGTCGTTGCAATGAAATTCTTTGACCTCCATACCACATTTTGGAGGTGGTCAGGGCAAGGTGCGACGGCCTCTGCGACTGTCCGCATGCCGTATTTTACCGCGCTGATGGAAAAAGCGCTGTTATTGATGTGGTACGCTGGCATCATTCATACCGACTTGCACCAAAACAATATTCTCGTCGGCAATGATGAGGACAGTTTAGTGCTCATAGATTTTGGGATGGCCGTGTGTCTCCCAAGGTCTGAGCGCGCAGAGGCCCGCCGAAAGCTCGGCCCGGTTATCGCCAAGTTGCGCCGGGGGGAAGACGTGGACATGCAGAAGGTATTGGCCTCCGTAGAGCCAGTACTCTCCCGCCACATGGACAAGGGAGGGCGGCGTTCAAATTCCATGCCGTTGAGAAACATATATCGCTACTGGAAACTGAATAATTCATCGTTGGGTGCCGTGCGCCGATTGGTCTGGTGGCAACCGCCAAAAACTAGATCCAAGCGGCCGCGGAATGAGACATAGACCACGCCGGCTACATGCCGCCAACAGCCCATTTCTTCAACATGGTGGTTGCCAGCGCCAAGTCCGGCGCGTCCCGAATTCTCTCGTACAGCATCAGCACCACGGCATCCATGATATCCGTTTCTAGGCGCGCCGGTAAGTACGCAAAAGACGCAGCAGGTTTCCACCAGGGAGGGAACATGGCCTCTATCCTCCGACACGCCTCGTCATACCGAGGGCCCATCGCGCGAAGACGTTTCACGATCTTGGTTCGAGTACGCTTGTCCCGCAAGCGCCAGTGCGGCCAATACGACCATTCTTCCTCGTAATTCTCCTGGAGCCGGCACAACATACAGCATTCCCGGTCGATGTCAACGAGATACAATTCCGTTTCTTCGGTTATCCCAAAATCCAATTTGATGGAGTCTTGCGGCACCGGAATTGGGGTGTCCGATATCACGACGGTGAAGGGATCAAACAACACGTCATAAAGCTCCTGATACAGGCCGGTGCCCAGGCGGTAGTCGCGTGGGCTCACGCGAAAGGTCAAGCCATCTCCCAACCGGGTCGCATACACGGCATGAAATGTCTTGCATGCGGCGGCCAGTCGAGCTCGATCCAGCGGCTCCACCACGTAGTTCACGCACAGGTTTTCCAAAAGGTGTATGGGTAAGTCTTGCATTTTTTATGACGCTACAAAACAAACAAATTTACCTTTATGTGCAAGACTGACCTTCAAAAAGAAAGTGTGAATGGGTGCGCCAAGCACTTTTTTTACAACTTTCACACTTTCTTTTTAGCACAAACAAAAGGAACGCGAACGCCCGTCGCTGGTCATTTTTAATTCACCATGTGGTTGCTTCACGAAAGTATGAGCACCATCGACCTTTTGTCCAAGTATCTGGACAAGGAAGCTGCGACCAAACGCGATGTGCATGGAAACAAAATTTCGGAACAGATTGTGCTGATGGACGAGAACGAGACGACCTGCCTGGATTTCTTTTTGGACTCCTTGCACCGGGCTCCGGACGTCGAGACCTGGAGCGCGAAGATCATGCAGAATTATGAAGAGGATGAAATTCTCAGCGAACTCATGTACATGCGAGACCACATGCTGCCTTATTTGGCCAACGATTTGGACCCTAAATTTGCCGAGGTGGTGGCGACCATGAAAAAGGCCGTGGATATGGCTCTTGCTGGCGATGACGAAGACATTGAAGCGGTGGATGCACCCGAGCTGTGGTATGATTTTGTGTGTGCCGTGAAAGCGTATGTGTTTCGTTTGATTGCTTGATGTTTTCACACGTAATTCGACTTTTCTGGAAGACTGATTTTCTTTCAAAGGCGATGTAACAAAACCAATTTTACTTAAACTATGACGCGCGGTTTTTCAGCAGATAATTAGTGCTTTTTTCACGGTATGAGCGAACGTCTAGACTATCAACGATATGCCGAAACCGACATACCGCGTGCTTTCTGGACGGGCATGATCGATGTCGACGGGAAGGAGTATACAGAGAAAGCGGACAGGAGCCAAGTATCCATCCACATCACCAGTCCGAATCTTTTGTTGCTTCGTCTCTTTCAAGATCACTTCGGTGGCAAACTGCGACGTCCTTCACGAGGGGATGGACGCACCCGTTACGCCCTGTGGTTTCATAACGACCGCCGTCGCGTGTTGTTACAACGTTTGGCGACGCACCGTTTGCCGGAGGACGTGGAACAGTGGATGGATGCCGATAGGGAGGCCTGGGTACGCGGTGCCGTGGCGATCAAGATGACTTTTGGCGAGGAGCGCGCATGCATGACGGCAACGGCACCGCACATCGCCCTCATTCGTGACGTGTTACAGAAGATCTTTCCAGACACCGCCCTTCGAGGTGACAGTCTGCGTATTCGGCTCAATGCCAAACGGGACCGCGAGGCTCTCCAGAAGTGGGCCTTTGAATACGTGATTGCAGATAATTTGACGGCCGCGGGAGCGAATCGGTGGAATGTCAGCACCGATGAAGAAGAACAACTTGCCGCGGCGAACGCGTTGGCTGACCGTCGTATGATGGTGGACATAAACAAACTCCGCCTCCAGGAAAGCGAGGCGACCAAAACACCATGCCCGTCACACACACCGTACCTGACACCGATCCTCGTCAATAGAATTCGAGACGAGCTTCAGCACTGCGACCTGAACCGCCGACGGAAACCGTATAAGGTCATCGCCGAAGCCACGGGTACTACGGTGAATCAAGTGGCCAGGATCGCGAAGCAGGAGGGACTCCGTCGAGGGCCGGGGGGTGAAGTTTTACACAAGTCCGCTGCGATGCGCGAATATGCAAGGCCAATGGCGGAGCGTGGAGTGAAGGCAATGGACATGCTCACGTTGATTCGGCAACAATTCGAGACCAGCGACATTTCCTTGTCGACCGTGAAGCGCTGGCGGAAGCAGTTTTTGAACGCGCGCCAACACGATGGAACCACGTCTTCTGAATGATGTGTCAGGGACCTATCATGGAGCCTGTAAACGTGGGACGGAGGGTGAAAGGCCTCGGCTACTCCATGGCCGTTTTTTTGCCGCCCCAAAATCTCTCGAAAATGCTCTGCTGCCTCTCCGTCCCACGTTTACAGGCTCATGGTGACCCTTTTTTTTACTCGTTTTGAGGCCATTTTTCGGCCTCCAAAGCCTCCAACGGCGTCTCCTTGCTACCGTCCCACGTTTACAGACATTGAAGTATGGACCTTAAGGGTAAATAAGTCATGAGAGAAAAAAAATAATGCGATGAAAAATTTTCAAAATTTCTATATAGGGAAAAAAAACAGTGGGTTCGGCCGGCGCCTGTAAACCTGGGACGGAGCCGAAATGGCCAGAAGGCCCCTGCTAGCACCCTCTTCGAAAAACTTCAGAGGGCAAAAAAGGGTCAACCCGGCGCCTGTAAACGTGGGACGGACTCAAAATTCGGCATTTTGAAATATTTTGTCTCCAAACGGCCCCTGTGACCTCTAGGGTTCACACCCGGCCTCATCTGTAAACGTGGGACGAAAAGTTCAACCCGGAGTCTGTAAACGTGGGACGGAAATCTGAATGATGTGTCAGGGACCTATCATGGAGCCTGTAAACGTGGGACGGAGGGTGAAAGGCCTCGGCTACTCCATGGCCGTTTTTTTGCCGCCCCAAAATCTCTCGAAAATGCTCTGCTGCCTCTCCGTCCCACGTTTACAGGCTCATGGTGACCCTTTTTTTTACTCGTTTTGAGGCCATTTTTCGGCCTCCAAAGCCTCCAACGGCGTCTCCTTGCTACCGTCCCACGTTTACAGACATTGAAGTATGGACCTTAAGGGTAAATAAGTCATGAGAGAAAAAAAATAATGCGATGAAAAATTTTCAAAATTTCTATATAGGGAAAAAAAACAGTGGGTTCGGCCGGCGCCTGTAAACCTGGGACGGAGCCGAAATGGCCAGAAGGCCCCTGCTAGCACCCTCTTCGAAAAACTTCAGAGGGCAAAAAAGGGTCAACCCGGCGCCTGTAAACGTGGGACGGACTCAAAATTCGGCATTTTGAAATATTTTGTCTCCAAACGGCCCCTGTGACCTCTAGGGTTCACACCCGGCCTCATCTGTAAACGTGGGACG
>Ga0255152_1000240_pt1 | contig 19258 bp, 43 predicted proteins | sample Atl_Yuk_RepC_8h_FD_183624 | JGI IMG/M metagenome (GOLD analysis project Ga0255152, IMG submission 183624) | Freshwater microbial communities from Altamaha River, Georgia, United States - Atl_Yuk_RepC_8h | ecosystem: Environmental > Aquatic > Freshwater > River | place: USA: Georgia | collected...
CAAGCCCGGCACGCTGGCTGGTTCCAACGGCGACGACACCTACCTCGGTCGGGTGTTCCGCTACGGCGACACCACCGACAGTCAGGCACAGATCAAGGCTCTTGCCAGTTTCGGCATCACGGCTCGCTTCGTGACGAACGCCAACTTCAGCACGATCGAAAAGCAGATCAAGGCCGGAATTCCGGTGCCCTGTGGCTTCCTTCACAAGGGCCCTGTTGGCCGGCCCGTGGGTGGAGGCCACTGGCTCACCGTGATCGGCTTCAACCGCGATGCGGTCCTGGTGAACGATCCCTACGGTGATCTTGATCTGGTCAACGGCACCTACCTGAGCAGCAAGGGTGCTGGACTCAGCTACAGCCGGAAGAATTTCGGCCCGCGTTGGATGCCTGATGGCGCCAACACCGGGTGGTGCATCATCGCGGAGCGGCCATGAACCGAGCAGTGCAACAGGCGATCGTCACCGGCATCGGCGTCGGCTTTGCCTACCAGCTTGGCCTTGCTGGTGCGCAAATCGCAGTGTGCGAGCGCTCCAGGCCTGGTCAGTGCTCAGCTGAATGGGACAAGGGCTTCACCGTGAGCAGCGGCCTACTTTCCACTCTGCTGGCTTACTTCATCGATTCACCTAGCGCACCAGCCGTTCCTGCAAGGAGGTCTCGCAGTGTTCGATCGTCAGAAACTGATTCAGCAACTCCGTCGTCATGAAGGCGAGCGGCTGAAGCCCTACCGCTGCACCGCCGGCAAACTGACCATCGGCGTCGGGCGCAATCTGGATGATCGCGGGATCACAGCCGAAGAGTCGGCCTATCTGCTGAGCAATGACATCGACAGGGTATGGACCGAGTTGAAGGCGAGAATTCCGTGGGTGACTGGGCTGAGCGATGTGCGGCAGCGTGTGCTGCTCGACATGGCCTTCAATCTCGGAACCGATGGCCTGATGAAGTTCCGCAACACCTTGGCAACCATCCAGGCCGGCAACTACCAGAAGGCCGGCGAGATGATGCTCGACAGCCTCTGGGTCAAGCAGGTGGGGATGAGAGCGCAGCGGCTCTCGAGGATGATGCAGACGGGCACCGATGGATAGATCCGGTGAACCGGAAGGTGGCGCCGGGCTTGTGGAAGCTGTTCGTGCCAGGACGCGGCACCGTGTGGATGGCAGCCTGGGCTGGTGAGACGCGTCAGACGTTTCACGAGCAGTTCGCTAGGCACTGGCTAGAGCAGCGCCAGTCGCAATTCGTAATCGTCGAGGCCACGACCGACGAGTACCCTGAGGCCGACTCTGTAAACCCACTGTGATTTTGCATGATCGTGAAATCCGCCGCTTCTGCGAAGAAGAGCGGATGATCGTTCCGTTCGACTTGGAGCAGCTCAACCCCGCCAGCTACGACCTGCTACTGGGCAACGAGATCATGATCGAGAGCGCCGTCGGCGACGATCTGGTGCGCGTCGACATCAGCGACTGTACCCAGGACGATCCCTACTGGCTGCGCCCTGGCCAGTGGATCCTCGCTGAGACCTGGGAGACGTTCAACATGCCAGACGATGTGGCCGGGCTGTTTTTCCTGAAGTCCAGCCGGGCACGCGAGGGCCTTGAGCACAGTCATGCCGGCTTCGCTGATCCGCAGTGGAACGGCTCGAAACTGACCCTCGAGCTCACCAATGCCCGCCAGTTGCGCTCTCGGCCGCTCTACCCCGGCCTGAAGATTGGGCAGATGGTGTTCCACCTGCTTGCGGGCGTCCCGGACATCTCCTACGCCCAGGTCGGGCACTACAACAAACACAACCACGTCATGCCGTCATGGGAGTCGAACTGATCCACTGCACGCCCGACGCCGAGCGGCTGATCGTCAAGATGGCGCGGGTGTCGGCGCCGGAGAATGCCGACAACATGGAAACAGGGCCGCGGCTGCTGCGTTACCTGATCAAGCACCGGCACTGGAGCCCGTTCGAGATGGCCTCCATGTGCGTCCAGATCGAAACGGAGCGGGACATTGCCGCCCAGATCCTCCGCCACCGGAGCTTCAGCTTCCAAGAGTTCAGTACCAGGTACGCCAAGACCGCACCGGCCGAAATTCCTGCCCTGCGGCGCCAAGACACGAAGAACCGCCAGAACAGCACCGACGACCTGGATCCCGCTATGCAGGAAACAGCCTCCGAGGCACTTGGTAGCGTGATCGGCAACGTCTACCTGCTTTATCAGGCCCTTCTTGAGCAAGGTGTCGCCAAGGAGTGTGCTCGCAGGATCTTGCCGCTCTGCACGCCCACTACGCTGTTCATGCACGGCACTTTGCGCTCGTGGTTGCATTACATCGACGTGCGCACTGATCCCAGCACTCAGCTAGAGCACCGAGTGATCGCCGAGGGCTGTCGCGACATCTTTAGCCGGGAGTTCCCGGTGATCGCGGAGGCTGCCTGGGGATGAGATTCGCTTCTCGCTCTGGTGAGGTCACTCCTGAGGAGGGCCTCAAGATCGCCTACAAGCTGTTCGAGGACGGCCGCCCGAAGGAGGCGGCCATGATGTTCCTCGTCTACGCCGACCAGGAAAACGAGCTCGGGGTGGTGGGTGAGAGCGAGTACGACGCCCTTGCGGCTCACCTGAAAGAGGTGATGGCCAACGTAACGCTGTACCAGATGATCGTCGATCGGCAGATCCAGCCGGTGCTCACCGACGACCTGAAGCCGGCCTACAAGCCATCACCCTGGTACGACGAGGACTACAACCCAAGCTGATCGGCGACGCTTTCCGCCATCTTTGCGGCGCCTTCGTCGATGAGGTGGGCGTACCGGTTGGTCGTGACCGGGCTGGCGTGCCCCAGCAGCTTGCCGACTTGCGGCAGGGTCAGTCCGACTTTGGTGAGCGCCACCGAAGCGTAATCGTGTCGCGCATCATGGACCCTGAAATTCTTGATCTCGGCCAGCGTCATCAACTCGTTCCAGAGCTTCTGATACCCGACCAGGTGGCTATCACCGTCCCCTGCGATAATCCAATCTGAGTTCGATTTGAGTCTCAATTCTCTCAGGATGCGAATTGCTGCAGGAGGAACATGCACTACGCGCTCTTCACCAGTCTGCTCGCCGGTTTTGTGACGCTCGGCGGAAACGACTATCACCGCTGCCTTCTCGTCGACCCATTCCCACCATCCACGACAGATCTCGCCTACCCGGCACCCCGTCAACATCAGCAGCCGCACCAGCTGGGTGAAGCGCCAACGCAGTGGGGTGGTGGCCATCGCGTCCAGTGCGGCTACCAGCCGCTGGCGCTCTTCGTCTAATCAGTTACGGATCCCGCCGGCCATTCGCGCACTATTCGCGCACCCTCAATACCGGAGCGATCCCAAAGAAAACCTTGGCCGCCGGTGCTGCTGGCTACCGTTTTCAAGGACCTTGTCCGGGGCGCCCATGGCGACCTACCTCCTCGAAGTGATGGCCAAGGTGGTGGTGCACGCCGACGAGGAGGACATCGAAACCTTCCTCGCCAACACCTACTCGCGCATCGCTGAGTTCGTCCCCGACGACGAGCACATCATCGACATCGAGCTGGATGCCTTTCCCCTACCCCAGGAGCCAGGTGGATCACCAGATTTCGGAGACGGAGTTGATCCCGAGGAAGGAGGCGAAGCTCCGGTTCCGTGATCAGATCCTGCTCAGGTGGGATTACAAGTGCGCGTACTGCCAAGAGCCGCTTGGAAAATCGGCAACCCTTGACCACGTCGTGCCAAAGGTAAAGGGAGGAGCTACCGAGCGCCGGAACCTCGTTGCCTGCTGTCTTTTTTGCAATTCGCTCAAGTCAGGGAGGGACTGGCTGGAGTTCTACCGGTCCCAGCCGTTCCATAGCGAGCTACAAGAGCAGGCGATCCTTGACTGGCTCTCTCAAGATATTGGATAGCTCGCTTAAGTCGCTTGACACTGTCGCCTAGCGACCCGAGGCCGCTGTTGCAACAGTTGCAAAGCAGGCCTCTGACGGCGCCAGTCTTGTGGCAGTGGTCAACAGCAACGGTTTGCCGTCGACTGACTGTTTTGTCACCTAGCCCAAGGTCGCAGTCGCAAATTGCACACTTGCCGTTTTGTTCTTTCCGGAGCGCGTGAAAGTCGTCGTCAGAAATACCGTACCGGCAGCGGATCAGCGCAAGCGCTGTGCATGCTTTGCAGCGATAAGACAAGGAGCTTCCCTTAGATTGGTTGAATTCGCTTAATGGCTTTTCTTGCTTGCATCGCCCGCACGTCCTGAAACCGGTCTCCTGGTCCTTGCGCAACCTTGCCTCTCCCCGCGCCCTGGCAGCCTGCCCCCTGCCCGGTGTAAACCACGACGGGAAAGGCTCAAGTTCTAGCGCCTGCTCAGGTGTTAGCCCCTTGCTGAGCCGGCTGTTTAGCAGCGCACGACTTACTTGAAATGCTTTCGCGGCAGCTGCAATGCTCTCAAATTTTTGCTCTTGAATAGTAATTTCTTTGCCTCTTCGTGATGGCTGTTTCTTGGTAGCGCGTTTTCTTAGTCCAACTGCCTCTTCGGGCGACCAGCCGTTGTCAATTCTCCAAGCAATCCTCTTAGCGGCAATACCGTACACCCGCGCTGCGTCGACAATGCTGCTATAGCGCTTGTTTTCGATAATGATCGGGCGCTCGCTTGCACGCTCCTTTTGAATTGCTTCTTCAATCGTCTTGCCTGCGTTGAGTCGGTGCAGAACGGTCGTGTACGGAAGGTCCGCCTTGGCGGCAATCATTTTGATTGATTGAGTCTTTTGCTCGTTACTCAAGCTTGCGGGCCCAGAAAAACTACTACCACTGTACCAAATGGTACAGGCGGTCGCGGACGGTCGCGCAATCCCATAGACTGATGCCTCCTTTGCCAAATGCGAAGGGATGTCCGCTGCGGCCGGCAGCGGTGAGGCGTGCGGATGCGTGAGTCGGCGCCACCGGCCCCACATTTCAGAGGGAGCGGCTGGACTCGAACCAGCTACTGAATGCGTTGTCCGCGTGCCTTTCCCTTTGGCCTCGCTCCCGTGCCGCAGGCTACCGCGCCAGCAGCTGGTCGAGGTACAGCTCCGCCTGCCACAGATCGCTCGAATACCGGCAGTAGCCGTTGGCGCATGACATGTAATAGAGCTCGCCGCCGCCTTCCGGCTCCAGCGTCTCGATGTAGCCGCCGTCCCGCTCGAGGCGGCCGATCACTGTCGGGTTGGGCATGCTTTGAAGACCGAGCACTGGGCAGCGAACCTTCCACCAGTCTGGCTCGCTTCTGGCCAGCCAAACCCGCACTGTGCGCGAACCGCCTCCCAGTGGATGCACTGCCAGCAGAGCGGCTTCTGATCAGCCTTGTTGCAGAGCTGCCGTTTCATTTCGGCGTAGATCCGCTCAGCCTTGAAGATCGCCTCCTCTACATCGGCGGTCTCGAGGCTGGCCCTGAGTTGCTTGTCCGGTGTTGATCCGAGCCTGATGCGGAGATGCCAAATGCTGTCCTGTTGGTTCAGGATCATGCGCCCGGCATGAAACCGCATCATCCCCATAGCGCTACGTCGATCTTGCGACGGAATTCTTCAAGGCTGCCGTCATTATCAATGACAACGTCGAATCCGTCCCAATTATCCAGAGCGCCTTCAGAAACGTGCTCACCGTCGTGCGCAGCGCTGGGTCGCCTGATCATCCACATCTGGCCGCCAGCGGCCTTGACCGCTTCGGCCTCGTTCAGGAAGCGCACGTCGTCGGTGACCACCTGATCCTGCCCCTTAATCCGCGCCTGCCAGCACCGGATCCAGACGTCGTCGGCGATCTGCTGGCGCCCCCACTCGGTGCCGAGGCGCTGCAGGATCTCGCGGACAGTGACACCGACTTCGGGCACCAGCTTATGCTTGTCGACCCACACCAGCCGGGCGGCAACGTCCTCCCGGTAGCCGAACTGTGTCAGAAACTCGCATGCCATCCGCTTGAGCGGCTCGGCAAACGACACCGGGTAGAACCCCTGGTGAGCGAGCACGTTTGCGGCAAACGTCTTGCCTGACTGTGGCGCCGGACTGTAGAGCCCGATCAGCTGGATGTTGTCTTCACGGTCGTAGTCGTTGTTCATCGGTCAAAGGCTTCAGGATCGATCTGTTGGGTATCCCACCAAGCATCGCGGGCTTTTTCGGCGCTGCGACGCTCGAATTCCTGCCACAGACCGGTGTAGGTTTTGCGGCGCGGATCGCCCACGGGCAGGTCATCGCGGCAAGATTGCTCGTACAGGTACTCGAGGAAGTCGGCTTTCTTCTGTTCTTGAGCGGGGTGGCAGTCAAACATCGTGTCCAGCGAGAATGCGAGCATGAGCGAGCGCCTCCGAGTGTGTCTCGAAGGAAGGTCCCCAGGTGACGTAGGCGCCGTCAAAGCACCACGGTTGGAACGCTAGCCCCAGCCCGCGGTCGACGGGATGCACGCCGTAGCAGGGGTGGTTCTGACCCTTGTAGATCCCCTGCTCTGAGTCAATCACCATTCGCCCTCAAGGCCAAGCACTGCGATCTGGCAATCGGGGTGAAGTTCGGTCGCCATCCAGTGGGCGTTGGTGGCCGTCACAGCCCAGGCCAGCCAGATCCAGCTGGTGCCGTCGGGACGGGTCAGGCGGATGCGGTAAAAGCCAGGACTCATGGCAGGAGTTTCTTGCAGAGGCACAGGAACAGGATGCAGACCAGCCAGTAGCCGGCTGCGAGGTAGAGGGCGGTGGTGAGGGTCATTGGCTCCAGCGGGCGAGGAAATCACGCAACAGCTCTCGACCATTGCCCGGCTCATTCCAGATTCGGGTGAGAACACGATCCAGCTGTCTGTTCGTTGGCTCAACAGGCTCTACCTCGCTCAGTAAAGCAATGACTGGCGGCGCGTCATCGTCTTCTTCTTGCTTGCGGAAGGTGACCGTCGTATCGGGGTCGCCATCCTGATACACCGGTTCCAACACGATGCCAACACCCTGCCAACCGGACAGGGTTGGCACTGTCAGGCGAATCAGGTCACCTCTGCGATAAACGAGTGTCATTGGTCTGCGGATGTAGAGGTTTTGTCGCCGTAACCAATCCAGGCGTCCAGTTCATTAGCCAGCTCAGAGCAGAGGGCGCGAAAGTCGGTGGTCATTGCGCACTCTCCAGCTCGGCGGCAATGGCAAGAAGCTCGGCGCGTGTTTCTTCCCGCTCTTGTTTGACTGCTCGCTCGCAACAGTTACCACAAAAGAACTCTGGGTCGTCAATGAGCGGCACCACCTGATCCGCAGCAGCACGCAGGGCGGCGACGACCGATGCGCGGTCCAGCGCCCACAGGCTGTCATCCTTGGGGATGGACTTGTCATAGGTAGCCAGCGCGGCGTCACGCACCGCCTGCGCGGCGGGGCTTAGGTCAGTCATCGAGTTGCTCCATTTGTTTTTCCATGTGCTCTGCCCACGCCAACAGATCAGTGGCTCTTACAAGTTGCTCTCCGGTATCAGCCACCCGCCAGTGAACTGAGGCAGTGTCGTGAATGGCTTGATCAATCACCTTGCGGATGAGAAGGATTGTTGCTCGACGGTGGAGTTGCTGAGTAAGCTGGGGAATGACAGAGGCCGGCTCCCTGTCGTCGGACACAGCCGGTCCATCTGACTCGGCTAGTGCAGCGCGAGCGATGTCCGTCCACTGCTGGAACACGACTTTGTAGCGGTGCGGCCAGTCGGCCTTCTCCAAGCAGTCGGTCAGCTCAACGCACAGGGCGCGGAAGTCGGTGGTCATTTTTTGTAGTTGAGAAGTTGATGAATGGCTATCCACAGAAGCGGGTTGCACAGGAAGCCAACTGCAAATGCTTGGATCGCACGAGGATCAGTCATTTCGCACCCTCCAGCTCGGCGGCGATGGCGAGGAGCTGGTCGCGGATCACCCAGCGAAGTCGTAATGCAGCGATTGAAAACATCTCTTTGTCCAGATCACTTGGCTCCGGCACCACCTGATCCGCAGCAGCACGCAGGGCGGCGGCAATACTGGGGCAATCGCGCAGATCAGGCACGGCACGAAAGGCATTCAGTACCGCCTGCGCGGCGGGGCTCAACACCTCAACGCCAGACACATCAGCGCTGGCCTGGCGCAGGTCGTCCATGGGGTTGGTTGTCTGCCATGGTGCCCCGCTCTGCGGTGGCGTGATAGAACGCCAGGGGCCGTTAGGGCCATCGGCGCCCTGCCAACCAAAGGCGTCGGTGTTGCGGATGTAGCGGGGCATGTTGCGCAGGGTGTCAGTCATCGAGTTGCTCCAGCACGGCGCGGATCGTCTTGTAATTGGCGATACTCATTTCCGCTCGCTCTTCGTCCAGCGCCTCCAGCGCCTGCTCCTTCAAGCTCGGCGGCTGGGGGCGTCGGGCGGCGCGGAGTGATGGGATTAGATCCTGATGAGTAGCCAGGTTCTGCCAGTGCAGCCACTCACAGCACGCCTCCAGCTCTTGGTCGGATCCCCAGCGGGCGGCTTGGGTGGCGATGTAGTCGTAGTAAGGGCCGAGCTGATTGTCTGCCTCTTGATACCACTGCTGCACCAGCTCCGGCGGTGGGGTGATCGGGTGGAGGGTCATGCGTTTACGAAGACTGGCTCCACCCATTGAAGCTTGAGTTTCTGCCTTCCCTTCCCGCAGCGGAAGTGATGCCAGTGACCCTTTCGCCAGTGTGCGCGAGGAGATGCGTGCGATCCTGCGGGCGCTTCCGAGGCCTGGGTGCGGCGGTAGTCACGTCCCAACCAGCGGAGCGGCAAGTCTTCCGTCCGACGCTTTTTTGCAGAGAAACCAGCGCCACTTGTCGACGCGGGCGTTGTTGTCAACAGCTCAGGCTGGTACTGCATGATAAGCACAGCATGAATGACTAGCGCTAATGCACGCCGCTGTAATTCAAAGTAAAATCCAAGAACTTCTCTATTCAGATTGTCATCGTCGTCGTAACTAGAAGGAAGGTAATTAAGATTTGGCACCGTGTGATACTTAGTGCCTGTATCATTAAACCAGCAGGTCAAGGGTAAAGCCCTTGTCCCATGGCTGATGGCGCAGCTAATCGCGTACCCAGTTTTACTGCCATCTGGCCACTGTATATCGCCGTCAACCGGCGAGTCTTCGTTGTGCAAGACGCAGCACGCAATCGATACCGGCTTATTGCCTGAAATAAAGGCTCCTGTTGGCAGCATCAAATGAAACTGCCTAAGCGGAACTTTGTGCTCTTTCGTCAGCTTGGGCAACTTGGTTTCAGCCAGGGCTTGATACAACTCGCTTGAGAGATAGATTGCTGGAGCGGCCTCTCCTATTACGCGCTCAAGCAATAGCACAGCATTGTGCGCCAAGTTTCGCTCTTCTTTTGTTTCACTGTTTTGGGTCCTTTCGAAAGCAACTGCATACGTTTCAACAAAGTGATCAATGTAATCATTCCAGTTGTAATAGTTTTTGGGAGAGCGATAGCTGGGCTGCGTGCTTATTATTTGTTTTTTTATTAACTCACGCGTTACTGTATCTGGATCAACATTTTTTTGAAGCGATCGAGTGGTTGTCATGACTCTGCCTCCGGCAGCTCGTTGAGGATTGCGTACTCACCAATCACGGCCAGCGCCGCCTTGTTGTACGCAAGCGCGGCCTCAATCTCGGTTTCAAACGCCCCGAGCATGTACTGCTTGCCTTTGTACCGGAAAGCGGCGCGATACGGCTTCTTGGGATTTGTGTTCTTCTGCGCCCCGCGGTACTTGCTGAACTTTCCCGCTGGCAGCGGCCGGTTGGCCATCGACAAGTAGTAGTCCTTGTCGCTCATCATGCGCTTCACGACTGCACCTCCGGCGGCATCAGTATCTGACGGATCCGGCTGGCGGTGAACGGCCCGCGGGCGATCAGCCCCCAGATCGTCTTCATCGCCACCACTGCCTCGTGGTCGGCCATGATCGAGCCGCAGCCATCCAGCGCCTGGGAGACAACATCAAAGGTCTCCTTGTACAGCCGCGGATCAGGCTCCATCAGCGTATTACGCCAGGCAGCTACCTCAGCCAGCGCTTGCAGGCCGAAGTTCCTCAGCTTCATCAGGTCATCGCTGCTGGCCAGCATGATCTGCTCGGTAGTGAAATACCCACCACGCATCAGCGAGTTGATGGTCCTGGTGCTCATGTAAATCGTGGTCTCCGGAATCAGCCGGAAGTCGTCTTCAGTTGGGTGCATTGATCGAGTTGAGGTGATCGATAAGTTCTTGACGGGTCGGCCAGAACGGCTTGCCGTCGATCTTGCGTTCCATCTCAGCGATGGCGCGGTGTATCCCTTTCAGGAACCAGAACCGGCTGATGGCTGCCACCTTCGGCGCCTGGCTCAGCAGCTGATCCCAGATCTTGTCCGGGCAGCTGTCCCAGTCGACGTCATCGCGCACCACCATCCAGGGGGCTAGCGCTTCGTTGAGCGTCATCGCCCGGATCGAGCCACTCGATGAGGTTCCACCAGGGGCCGTATTCGTCGAAGGCTTTTGCTTTGGCATCGGTGAAGCTCTCAGCGGTGACGAAGTCGAAGATGTTCGACTGCGGGATCGTGAAGTGATAGTTGCGCAAGGTCATTCGCAAATCGGCAGCTGGCCTGCCGGGGTAGCAGCGGTCTGGCAGCGCACGGCGTGCTCATGCACGATCGCGGCGATGGTCAGAACGGGAATGATGAAGATGAGAAAGCGCTTCATGGGCGTCTGTGTGACGGGTCAATCTTGCCGCCCGCAGCCGGATCACGCCCCCGGCTTGTCGCAACTCGTTACATAGGCGTTGCATTCCCTGGCGAATGCCGGCCCAAGTTCCTCAAAGTCCGGGAACTGCATCAAGCAGCCGCTCTCTAGGTCGAAAAACGAGCAGCTGCTGCAGAGCCGGCCAGCCTCCGATCGGTCAATCTCGGCAGCCACCGTCGCATGGGTCATCCCTGCCCGCACCTGGCGCACCGCCTCTCGACTTACACCAAAGCGCTCGGCCATGATCCTGTCCGAAACCGTGCGCGGCGTTGCAAGGATCTCCAGCACGTCCTCGTCAGACAGCTTGCGGCGCTGCTTGATGACACGGTTCTCCGACCAGCGGTGACCGCAGTCTTTACACTTGCGAACCTTGTACCTAGTGCCGTCGTAATTCAGACCAGTGGAAACAATCCTGTTGTTTCGGTGGTCACAGACACCGTTGTCTACGGTAGACGAGTCCTCTTCCTGTTGATCCATGGAATTCGGTCGATGGTTGCAGGCTGAAATGACAGCTGAAGATAAATGGCAAGTCGAGATCAGTGCTCGCAAGGAGGATCCACGCACGGCGATGCTCTACCGGCTGTGCTGCCAGCAACAGTTCCAGCTCCAGCAGGCGGTCAACGAGATCGCCCGGCTGGAGCTCCTGCTGATGGACTACCCCCGTCAGTCCCAGAGCTGAATCGCTTGCTCGTAGGTCGGGGCCTCGATGTGGCGGCTCAGCACCGTGCCGTCCTCCTGGGGCATCTCGACCACCCAGGTGGGTAGCTCCGATCGCCACAGGCGCATCAGCTCGTTCACCTCATCCACCAGCGTGCCGGCTTGCTCGTAGCCCCAGCCGCGCCGTGCCACGTTGAAGTGCGCTGCAGTCTCGATCCGATCAGCCCAGCGGATCAGTGTCACCACGTCTGGCGTGGTGGCGGGCTTCATCTGCTCGCAGTAGATCTCAAGCAGCCTGCTTTCGGGGTAAGAAGGAGTCATCGCTTTCTCAGGTAGTACTGCCAGTCTTTCTTCAGCCCGCCGAAGTCGTTCAGATCAGCGACGGGTCCCTCGGTGCCGCACACATCACAGGTGCGCAGCTTGAAGGTAGCGATGTGGGTAACGGGACCGACGAACCGGTCGTCGATGTAAAAGCCGCCCAGCATACGGCCGCATTTGTGGCAAAGCTTCTTGGGTGGTTTCATTGCTTGGCTTGGTTGTAGCCCCACTCTGCAGCGGAGAACGCGATGTGAAACGGCATGGCCTCAGCGCTGATCACGCCCTCTTGGATCATGTCAAGCGCGTCTTCAATCCAATGCTCGATGAGTTCGAGGGGTGGTTCAATCATGCTGCCTCCACCTGAGCGCCAGGCCACCGATTTGCGGCATAGCGCTTTGCCAGCGTCTTGTTCTCAGCCATCAGCGTGACCTTGATTGGCCGCGCCGTCTGCTGCTTCACGATCAGCGTGAACGGCTTGGCACGCTTCGGCTCAGCCGGTCTGCTGACACCCGGGCCAAACAAGCCTTGAGGGTGCTCCTGCCATTGAAAACTAACGGGTCCGCCTTTCATGAGTGTGTGAATCAGTTGTCGTTTGCACCGTTGAGTCGCACGTACTCAACGGTCTTGCGGATGTCGCCCGCGAGAGCTTCGTTGCCGCTGTGCGTGACAATGTCCGCCGCGCACAGCATTCCAGCTTGGAAGGCGTCGCGAATCGCCACGCCCATGTGTATCTCGGCTGTCGACATCGAGATCAATGGTTCCGGCTTGTGAATCACCCTTCGGGCAGCGCCGGCGGCAGCCATGACCAATGCCACAGCACCGACGACCTCAAGGAATGTCATTCGCCCTCCTAGGCAGAACCCGCACATGAAAGCAGGCTGCGGCAGCTACGGCACCGGCTCTGTTGCATTTCTTCATGTCACGTATACCTGCTCGTACTTGTTCTCGGCCAGCCACGCCCTGAATAGCTCTTCAGCAGCCTCGTGCGCTTCGCTCTCGATCTCCTCAAGCACGCCAGGCCCAAGCTCATCCTTCAGCAGCTCTCGCAGCTTGTCGTGCCGCATGATCTGAAACTTGGTGCGCTGGGCGTCGTAAATCGACTGCCGCTTGATCGGCTCAAACCCCTCCAGTTTCATCAGTCGGCGCTTGGCCTCGCTGGCAAACGCGATCGTGATTCGGCGCTTCTTCCGGGTCTTGTGCATCCAGTCCCGATCGAACGGCATGCCGGCATCGTTCTCGAGCCTCAGCGCCTGCATGATCGCGTCGTCCATGCCCTGGACCGCAATCGTCAGTTCCACGTGAAACCTTCTGACGTCCTCGAGATCCATCTCGTAGACCTCTTCCAAAGCGACATCGCGACCGAACTCGTGACTGCGAAAAGTGAGCTTCATTTGTTGCAACAGATCGAAATAAAAATGGCCCGAGAGACTCGGGCCAATGTTGTCGTAGATCAGAAAGGCAGGTCGTCTTCGATGACATCGCCACCGAAACTTTGCGCCACAGCCCGTGCAGCCACATTCACCGCAGCTGGTGCAGCGTTGCGCTCCTGGATCTGCTTCAGCACCTTGTTGTCGGGCTGAAACTGTAGGCTGACGTACTTCTTGCCGCTGTTGGCCACCTTCGTCCACCCGCTGATCCGCACCGGGATCTCCTGCCGCTCACCCTGAGGCTCGGCATTCATCAGGTAATGCACCAGCAACTCCACCTGCTCCTTGGTGACGTTCATCACGCCATCCATCTCTGGGTAGTTCTTGGTGGCGTCGTAACGGTCACCAAGGCGCTGCTGCAGCTGTTCAGGGGTCTGGCGGAACAGTGCGCCGTTTGCTTTGAAGCTCATGATCAATCGTTACGGGGTTGGCAGATGACGAAGCAGCCGGCGCCATCGCGACGCTTCCGCACCGAGTAGCGGCGTGTGGCATCGCGGCGGCTCAGGTTGCCGGCCACCTGGGCGATCGTGGTCGGCTTGAACTCGTCAAAGGTCACCTCAACAGCTTCGCCGGGCTCGAGATCTAGGATCTCGTTGCGCAGCGGAGCTGTCTTCGACTGGCGGCCGGTCTGAGCAATGGCCTGCTCGGCAGTGATGCGATTCATCGTTCTCCAGTAATGGAATTAGGGAAGCCGCGCATGTTGCGCTGCTCAAATTGGACGACTTCGTGAATCGGGTAGAGCACCCGACCCCCGGCCTTGAACCATCGCGGACCACGTTGCTGTGATCGCCAGTTGTCCAAGGTCGACAGGCTCACAACATTACGCCAACGCTCAGCGAGTTCGCGTGGCGTCAAGTAGTTACCAGACTGTGTCATCCATTTCCCCTGTTGTCTCTTCTATCTGCGCGTTGATCTCTTCAACGATCGCGGGTTTGCCTTTCTTTGCTTCTGAAACGTCCACTGCTTCGATTTCGATCACTTCTTCCTGGGTCTTCATGCCAACCAGATACTCAGGCACATACACACGGCCCCAGAATGCTGCCGCACGGTAACGCAGCATCAGCTCTGGGAAGCTTTGCCATTTGGAGCCAGTCTTGCTGTACCAGCCCTCTTTCTTGGCCATCGCAATAGAAACGGTTGGACCCTTCAATTCCTTACCTGTTGCAATCTCGGTTGCGACAGCTTGACACGCCATGTTGTCGCCTTCACCGGTGATGTTGTAATCCAGTGGCGTGAACCGGCCGCAGCCATTGATCGTCGCAATGATGAACTGGCTGCTCCATGACGGGCGGCCATGGATCACATGCAGATTCTGCATAACCTGGAGCGGGCTCAGTCCCATCCGGCCTGAGATCTCCATTGCCACCAGCACGTTTGCCAGCCCCTGCTGCCCCTGGAACTCTTTCGGCACCAGCTGGCTGCTGGCCAGTGCCTTGGCGATCCGCTGGGCGTTCTCGAACTGCTGGATGCCGGTGAAGACACCCTCGTTGGTGGTGGTCGTGAGCGAATTAGACATCAGAAGCCTTCGATTTCAGAGATAAGGTCAACAGCTCGATCGTCCTCGAGCCACTTCGGCAGCGAGAGCTCCTGCACCTCGTCGCCGTAGCCAGGCCACCGATCGGCAGCCCGGCATTCAGCAATGCGACGCAGATCGGCCCGGGCGTCCTCAAGGCCGCGCTCCACCAGCTTGGCCGGCAGCGTGTACACCGCAGCTGCAAACGGCGGCTTCTTCTCCACCACCGCAAACAGGAACAGCTCAGCCTCGGGCACGCCCTGCATGTAGAACGCTGCCTGGACGTGATACCGCCACTGCAGCACCGAGCTGCGCAAAAACTTGCTAGGACTCGCGTCCTCGGTGGTTTTGACGTCAACGATGATCCGTCGATCATCCGTGTGGAAATCCGGCCGGCACTTGCACTTCTCGCCGGTCTCATCATCAGTCCAGAAGTAAGACTGCTCTGCCTTGCCAGCCTTGTTCAGCAGCACCCTGGCCGCCGGGTGACGGCGCAGTGAATCCGCCATCGCAGCAATCTGCAGTGCATCCTCGGCCTTCAGCAGCGTTTTGCCCTCGGCCTCGGCCTCGAAGTCGGCCCAGATCATCTTGCCTTCTTTCGTGCGCCGATCGCAGTGCGGTGCCACTGCGTACTCGTCGTCGAACAGGTGCGGCTCCAGCACACGGGTGTGCAGTGCTGAGCCGATCGTCATCGCGGCTGTTGGTGGCTCGATGATGCGATCAGGGTTGAGGTAGCGGTTCCAGAAGTGCAGCGGGCTGCGGCGGACCATGTCCAGCCCTGATTTTGAAACCTCTGGCCGAGCGTGGTACTCGGCATTGGTAAGGGCCATGCCAACGTGTGTCTCGCGCAACCTTACCGCCTCTTCACGCACCTTCGCTGTCTCCTGTTGTAATTCTTCGCACTTCACGGCTTTTCACGGCTAAGCTCTTAGAATTGCTCGGCTTTTCCCTTTATCCATTACTGACCTCATTAGGTCAAGACCCATGCAAGTAACGGCCAACAGCTTGACACCCTTGCTATCATCAAACCGCGATCACGGTTTTATGGGCCAAGCAATCGACCTCACGGGCCAGGTGTTCGGGAGGCTGCGCGTCGTTGAACGCGCCCACAGCAACAACGGCGTTCACTGGCTCTGCCAGTGCTCTTGCGGCAAGCAGACCATTGTCCGCGGGGCGGTCTTGCGCTACGGCTCGACCAAGAGCTGCGGGTGCGGCTCCAGGGCTCAAGCCCGCGCCAATTGCGACAAGAGCCGCAGGTGCAACGACTGGATACCGATCGAGCTGAAGCAGAAGCTCAAGCACGCTTACAGCAATATGCTCAAGCGTTGCTACGACCCCGAGAGCCACAGGTACGAAAACTACGGAGCCCGTGGAATTCGTGTGTGCGAAGAATGGTTGGACCCGATCAGGGGCCGTCATCGCTTCTACCGGTGGTGCTTAGCCAATGGCGCCCAAGGTAATCTTCAGATCGACCGCATTGATGTCAACGGCGACTACCACCCCGACAACTGCCGGTTCGTAGATGCGTTCATCCAAGCAAACAACACGACCCGCAACAGGTGGCTGACCTACCGAGGTGAAACCAAGACCTTGGCCGATTGGGCCCGCGCCACTGGCATGGCGTACGCCGTCTTAAAACATCGCGTTGATCGTGGTTGGGATGTCGAGCGCATCATGGGCCAGCCAGTGCGGAGGTCGCCCCGTGTTTGAGCTTCGCCCACGTCAAACAAAAGCAATTGCAGACTTACGCGCTGCTTATGCTGCTGGATACAGAGCTCCGACCATGGTTGCGGCCACCGGTTTTGGCAAGACAACTGTCGCCGCAGAAATAATCAGATCTGCAATAGAAAAAGGCGGAACCGTCTGGTTTCTTGCTCACCTTCGTGAGATTTTGGACGACACCGCCCGACGTCTTGAACAAGCCGGCATTGAGCACGGCTTCATCATGGCCGGCATGCCACGCAATCCCTTCAAGCCGGTGCAGGTGGTCTCCGTGCAGACCGCTGTTCGCCGGCCGGTCGTCACCAAGCCAAGCCTGATCATTATTGATGAGGCTCACCTCTGCGTTGCTGACACCTACAAGAAGGTGGTGGCAGAGGCTGGCAGCCCGAAGCTGCTCTTGCTTACGGCCACGCCGCAACGTCTCGATCAGCGCGGGCTTTGCGAGGTGTCGGACGTTCTAATCCCCACCTGCTCCACCGGCGACCTCATCGACGAGGGCCTGCTGGCGCCCATCCGCTACTACGCCCCCACCAAGGTCGACCTCACCGGCATACGCTCCCAGGCCGGTGACTACGCCCTCGATCAGCTTGCAGAGGCCGTCGACCGCCCGTCCATCATCGGTGACGCCGTTGCTCACTATCGCAAATACGCCCACGGTCGCCGGGCTGTCGCCTTCTGCGTCAACATCGCCCACGCCGAGCACACCGCCGCAGCCTTCACCGCCGCCGGCTACCGAGCAGTCGCTATCTCCGGCAAGTCCACTCGCCAAGAGCGCCAGCAAGCCCTGACCGGTCTGCGCCGCGGAACTATCGACATCGTCTGCAACTGCGCCCTCTGGGTTGCCGGTGTCGACTGCCCTGAAATCGGCTGCGTCATCCTGCTGCGCCCCACCAAGTCGCTCACCATGTACCTGCAGTCAGTCGGTCGTGGTTTGCGAATAGCGAACGGCAAACGCGATCTGATCGTCTTAGATCACGCCAGTTGCGTCTTTACGCATGGCCTTCCGCAAGATCCACGCCAGTGGACACTGGATGCCAAACCAAAGCGAGCCGGCAGCAATCCCCCTGCTGTTCGTGAATGTCCGTCCTGTTTTGCCGCTCATGCTCCAGCTCCTGTTTGCCCCTGCTGTGGCCACGTTTATGTCCGGGAAACAGTGCCGCAAGGCCCTGAACAGGTCGACGGCGAGCTGGTTGAGGTGGATGCAGCAGCTCTACGGCGTCAGCGGAATCGAGAACAAGCTTCAGCGCAAACCCTCGAGCAACTGATCGAGATCGGCCGCAAGCGTGGAATGAAACACCCAGAGGGGTGGGCCCGGCACGTCCTGTCCGCCCGCCAACGCAGGAGGGCAGCATGACCGTCGACCACTACACCCACCCAGGCCAGGCGCACTTCGCCGATCCATCCATCGGCGCTAGATGCAAAGACTGCATCTTCCTGATGCCCCGCCCCTATGTCCAGATCAAACGCTTCTGCTGCTCTAAGGCAAAGACCATGGCAGGCAAGTGGCTCAAGCCCATCCCGCCTACTGCTATCGCCTGCAAGTATTTCTCCGAGCGCTCATGATGGAGTCAGCGCCCTGCCCAGCCCCGTGGCCAACAACGAAACCGAAGTCCAACAGCGAATCAGGCTCGCAGTTGGCACTCTTCCCGGTTTCCGCGTCTGGCGAAACAACTCCGGCAAACTCCCAGACCCCCGCACCGGCCGCTGGGTGCAGTTCGGTGTCGCCTCCCCCGGTGGCTCAGATCTCATCGGCTACCGCACCATCGAGGTCACCCCAGACATGGTCGGCCGTAAGGTCGCCATCTTCACCGCCATCGAGGTCAAGACCGCAACCGGTCGCGCTACCCCGAAGCAGCGCCGCTTCATCGAGCACACCCGATCAGCCGGCGGCATCTCTGGCATTGCTCGCTCCACAAACGATGCATTGCAAATTGCAACAGAACCCTTTCGAGGTGTCTGAGCCGCTGCAACGCTTCTTCAGCAAACTCGTCGAGTGGTTCCCAGAGCCGACTGAGGACGAAATGCTCTGATGCCGCTAATGACTGCTACGCTTCGGCCCTGCCCACTTAGTGACAAGAGTGTGACAACCCAATGATTAAGTCGCTCACCACAATCATCGTCACCCCGACTGACCTTGTCTGGGCGCAAAATGCTGCAGCAACCGCCAGAGCGCTTTTCCCCGGCTTCTGCCGCGAAGGTGTCGCCTTTGGTTGTGATCGCCAGCGCACGCCATGGGAGGACTCCAGCCTTCCGCAGGTGGTCATCGCACGGCACTGGCTGGAAACCCAGGAAGAGATTCAGACACCGACCCGCAACAGTTACAACCTCAAGCACTACGCCGAAAACTGGGCGGGCTTTTACATCTCCAACGCTGCCCTGATCGCCGCAGCTGCTGGTCTTGGCATCAACCAAAGGCTTCAAGATTCGACATCTCCCAACACGCTGGTCGCAATCTCCAAGCGCTTCCTGCCTAACTACGGAGAGCACGAGCAGCGGCAGGTCACCTCAGTGATCATCGAAACCCCATGACCCAACCCACTCACCAGCGCCTCGTAGCGCTCGTCCGCACTGACCAGAAGCAGTGGCTACAGGCCAAGGTCACACCTCTTCGCTCACTCGCCGACGTCGTTCGCGAACTCATTGATCAAGCCATTGCCCATGAAAACCAGCGTCGTTGACCTCGCCCAGGGCCGCTGGGTTGAGATCCTCTCGACCGTCGGCGGCATCCCGGTCTCCTGCCTCGACAACAAGCACAAGCCCTGCCCCTCATGCCGGGCCGGTGAAGACCGCTTCCGCTTCGACGATCAGGACGGCAACGGCACCTGGTTCTGCTCGCACTGCGGCGGCAAGGACGGCATGGGCGGTGGCGGCACCGGTATGTCGCTGCTTATGCGCGTCAAGAACTGGGACTTCAAGGAAGCCGCCGTCGCAGTCGAGGACTACC
>Ga0255152_1000252_pt1 | contig 18520 bp, 36 predicted proteins | sample Atl_Yuk_RepC_8h_FD_183624 | JGI IMG/M metagenome (GOLD analysis project Ga0255152, IMG submission 183624) | Freshwater microbial communities from Altamaha River, Georgia, United States - Atl_Yuk_RepC_8h | ecosystem: Environmental > Aquatic > Freshwater > River | place: USA: Georgia | collected...
GTTGGTTCATGGGAGAGGGGGCAGTTCGATCTCGTGGCAGGCGATTCGGCCTTCAGTTGCGAAGTCATCCGCGTCTTGTCTTGTCGCATGGGATTTGAACACGGAGTTTCCGTCTTCAAGGTATTCGTTGATCCACACCTTGCGCGGCTTGGGGGCGATGCGGTAGAGTGGCGCTGGCTCTCTGAAACTCGGCGAAACAACAGCGAGCCAATCGTCGCCATCCTTGATTTGCACATCCTCCCCGTTCGCAAACGCGGTGATGACCGGCAGCAGTTCCTTCCAGTGCTCGCGGTTCATGCCGCACCTCCCCTCTTCTCGATCTCGGCGATTACGGCGTCCACGATCCTGAGAGCGTGCTCGGCGACCACCTCGTAATGGCTCGGGTCGCGACTGTCCGGCCAGATGTCGTTGGACGCGGCGAACCCGGAGCAGAAGCCCTGCACGGCAGCGACGAGGAGCTTGGTGTTGAGACCGCCGGGCTCAAAGCGTGGCGGGGGCCATGTTAGGGTCTGATCCGGCGCGTCCGCGATCAGCTCGACGAGGTCGAGGGGGTGATCCTCACCGAGGCGATTGATGTCGAACCTGCCGTCAGGGGACCAACCGTGACCGTAGGAGCGGATGGGGTAGGTCCAACCACCTTCCTCCACGATGTAAATGATCGTGTGACTGCTGCCGTCCCGTGCCCGCCAGACCTGGCCGACGCGGAACTGAGGCTTGGGCTTCTCGGCGACGGGGTCCGCCACGTCCTCGATCAGTTCGACGAGGTCGAGGGGGTGCGGGATGATGTGCCTCGATGGATACTGCCCGTCCGTGGACCAAGCGTATTCGTGGGAACGGACGGGGAAGTCCCAATTGCCGCCCTCTTCGATAAACAGGATCGTGTGACTGCTGCCGTCCCGTGCCCGCCAGACCTGGCCGACCTTGAATTTGCAAGTGTTGTTGCTCATAGCGCCCGAGGAATACGGGCGGGTTGGACTCGTGTCAAGCCTACAAAGCTACAAAACTTCTGGTAGTGGTGAAAAATGCAAGGGCAGCCCCGTGAAGAGCTGCCCTGCGCCCGGTTCGCGGAGCTTGCCGGGGTGGTGAGAGGTGGCTGGTGGTTGCGGTAGAGCGAGTCGAACGCTCGTTGCCGGAATATGAGCCCGGAGTCCTGCCACTAGACGATACCGCGATTGAAGTGGCCCCGGTCCCATCACCGCCGCAAAGACGGGAGAGGGGGCTCCGGGGCATGGAAGGAAAAATACCCGCCAAAGTATGCATCGTTGAGAGGCATGGCGGATCTACTGGGGCGACGATGCACGTCGGGCGGTGCCGTGTCAAACCTCAAAGTCGTCGAGGTCAACGGGGGTGGCGTCGGTAGTGGCGACGGCGTCGATGGTGGCTGGCGCGACCTCGATGGTTCGCCTGCTCACCGTCCGCATGTTCGGGACGAACCCTTGGGGCACGACGCCTTGGTCCTTGTGCTTGTCCAGACCCTCGGCCTCGCGGAACAGCTTGTGCATCGCCGCGACCTCCTTGATGTTCTTCGGCCGGGGCATGGTCTTGAGCCCCTCGATGAGGGCGACGCGATACGCCCGGCCCGTGACCTTCTGGAACTCCTCGGGGCTGAGGTCGAGGGCTTGCTCGATCAGCTCGACCTCGGATGGGGGGAGCACCGGCTCCATCATCTCGTCGAGCAGCTCGGCAAGCTCGTTGGCATCCGGCACGTTTCGTTTGCGGGGCATGGGGTGGATAGTAGGCGATCTGTCAAGCCTGGGGTTCCTTTTTCTCGTCGAGGAACCAACCGGTCATGCCATACAGGTGCTTGTGGTTCTTCGGGCCGAGGTTCCTGATCGCGCCCGGCCCGGTTCCCGGCCACGGGAGGATACCCTTCAGCCACCGGATCATGATGGGCTGGTACACGTCGAAGTGGGCGGCGGCTTGGTTGACCGACGGGAACTGCAACCGCTCTCCATGGAACATGATGACGCAAGGCTTGGAGCTGGGATGCTGTTTGCGCGGCTTGGTCCTCTTGGTCGGGAACTTCCGCACTCCAAAGGGTTCCCGTCGCCACAGGGTGCGCAGGTGACGTTGGCGGACGAACCCGGAGCATGGATCGGTGTTCAGGCAGGACCTCTTACCAAAGTGCTTGTCCAGCGCCCACTGCTCGTGGAGCAGCAGACGGCGGACGTGGTCCCGATCCGTGTCGATCGCTTTGCGGGGCACCTCTTCGAGCACCACCGGGTCCACCGCTCCATTTGACCGGTCGAACGCGGCCTGGAGCTTCTCGTTGGGGTGGACCCCCATCTGGAGGTCGGCGCGGTGTTCCTCGATACACTTCTCCATTTCGGGGGAGGAGACGATGATGAACGGCCCTCCGTGGCCCCCGACACGGACCTTGAAAACGGCTGCGGTAGTTCGGCTCACAGACGAAAACTGCCTCGGTTGAGACCTTGAGTCAACCTTGGAAGTAAGCGTGGCGTGAGGTGGTTGGGTTTGGGGTAGCTACATTGCTACAGGGCTCGTGGTGAGGTGGAATTGGTGGCTCAGGGGTGGTTTGGAGGTGGTTCGGGGGTCGTTGCTACATTGCTACATGGTTCGTGGTGGGGGTAGCTACATTGCTACATGGTTCGTGGTGGGGGTTTTTGGTAGGCGTGGGCCGCGCAAAATTCTGCCCGTGGCGTGGGGCTCCCCGCTCCCCCGGGTGGTGCCTACCCGTTGACGCTCAACACCGCAACCCGCAACAATTGATCCCATGATGCCGCGTTTCATGCGTAAGTCACTGATATTCAATGGCGATCGACTCCTGATTATACCCGTTGTAACAAGTTGCAACATGAAACGCCCCTTTTCAAGCAAGAAAGTGAGGAAATGCACTGGGGCGAAAAGGTGAATCACGATGCATGAATCGCGATGCATGAAACGATTTTCACCTATTCGATCGTGAGGATCGAGGCGGTGAAACGCTGGAAACGCTGGAATCACGGGCCGTGGCGCGGCTTTCCAGGGGCAAGCGTGCATCTCCGAATACCTGAAACGCTTTTCATGTATTCCCGTTCGCCCGTTCCATCCCGCCCTTGCATTCCATCCCCCGAACACCTGAAACGCTTTTCATGTATTCCCGTTCACCCCCGCCACGATTGATCGACCGCAACCTGATTCCCCGCCTCGCCGGGCCGGGATTCAATCCTTAGCGGCGAACTAAGGATTCCCGCGTTTAACCTTAGCGGCGAACTAAGGATTCCCGCGTTTAACCTTAGCGGCGAACTAAGGATTCCCGCGGGCCATCCTCCGCCCGTTCCATCCTCCGCCCTCGACCATCGCCGCCCTCGACCATCGCAGCGCCTCGACCATCGCAGCGCCTCGACCATCGCCGCCCTCGACCATCGCCGCCCTCGACCATCGCAGCGCCTCGACCATTTTTGCACTGGTTATCCTAACTTGGCAACCCCCATTTCCATAACTGGTTACCCCCCGGAGTTAAGTGGTTACCCCCCACCACGCCGGAGGGGTAACCAGTGCAATTTTCTCCAATTTTTGCTTGCGCTCCACCCGACCCTTTCCCGCTCAATACTTTTTCACCACTTTTGCACTGGCTACCCCCCACCATGGTAGGGGGGTAACCACCCCCAAAAAAGGGGGGTAACCACCCCTTCAGAGGGGGGTAACCACTCAACTCCCCTTCCCATGCAGGGGGGTTGCCAAGTTGAGTCGAAACCCCTCAAAACCTTTATTTTACAAGGAAAACAACCCCTTTGTAGCACGCTACAAGATACATTTATATAACTGGTTACCCCTTTTTCTGCTTACACCTGCCGAATCCAAAAAAGAAACCCCCGAAAAATCCCTTTTTTCCTCCCGGTGGCGGTGAACCTTGGGGAGCTTGCCATTAGTTATGCTAAACCTGCTCCCCCGCAAAAATTTCTTGACGAAAAATGTTTTTCCGCTATCCGCGCCCGCCCGTCTCTGTAGAATTGAAGGAAAAGAAAATTTCTCGAAAAAATACTTGCGGGTTTCCTGCCGCCGTGCTTTGCTCTCCCCCGTCACCACGAAACACGCCATGCAATCCACCGCTTCACTTCCCGCCGTCGCAGAATACGGGTCCGCCGTTGCCTCCGTCAATCTTTCCGGCCCGCCCGTCATCCTGGCGGAAAAAATCGCCATGGTTTGCGGGAAACCCCGCCGTGTCACCCTGGAGCATATCCGCCCCGGATACGTTCCGGCGGGGTCCGCCATGCGCCTTCAATCGACCGACGGATTCGCCGTGCGATGGGATGACGGCCGCGCCATCCATGGTCAAATTTTCCGCACCATGGCGGAGGCGGAATCCCGCTTCGCTCAATACTAAGCAACCCCGCACCATTCCACGCCATGCAACCCACACCATTCATCCCCGCCTCCGCCCTTCGCTCTCTCCGCCCCCGCCGCAACCGTCGCAGGGGCGGCATCCTCCGCCGCGTTCTTCGCGCCCTGGTCGCCGCTTTCCTCGCCTGACTCAACCCCGAAACACTTGACACGATGAAACACCTTTACCGCCTGCTTGACTCCGCCACCGGGGAAACCGTCTGGCAAGGCCGCGCTTTTGACGCCCGCCATGCCGAAGAGAGAGCATTCTGGGATGAATCTCCCGGCAGCCTGGAGCGCTTCACCCTGCAAAAATGGGGCCGCGTGAAGCTGTCCCGGCAGCTCCACAGCGAGGGATGGGTGACGGTTTACCGTAACGCTTGCCTTGCTCCTGTCTAAGCCCCGCAACCGTCAACCCCTACCCATTCGAAACGATGAAAACCAACCCCGCCCCGCAAGAGTTGAATGCCGCGTTTCCGCCCGGTCGCTGGTATGCCGAATACCGGCGCGATGCTTCGGGAGATCCCGAAGGCCGTCTTGCGGTCTTCTACCCCGGCAACATGTCACCCGCGGAGGCCGGTGACATGATCCGCGCTTTCGGAGTCTTCGGCCCGTATTCCAGTCTCTCCGGCCCTTGCCTTGAATTCCCCGCCTAACCCTCCCCCCGTCTCAACCCCTACCAATTCGAATCATGAAAACACGCAACACGCCCGCCCGCCTTCGTCACCTCGCCGCCCTGGAAACCCTTTGGAGCGGACCACCGGAACAAAACCCTGGCGGCCTTGCTCTCTGGAAACGCCTTCGCCGGATTGAGTGCCGCGCCAATCGTGCCGCCGTGGCACAGTGCAACGGTGCGCCATTCGAAGGCCAACCCTTCCGCCCCTATTGGCTCCCGGACGGGCCCGAAGGGACGGCGGATTTCCCGACGCCCTGGGAACGGTTTTCCGCTACGATCCCGCGGGCCGTCGCCGCTGTCCTTGGGGGCACGCTCCCGTCCGGCTTCATGTTCAACACCGACCCCCGCGGCTACAGTCTCAAAATCCGCGGCCCGGAAGCCGGACGCCCCGGCGCGTTCATCCCGCCCGGCCTTGTCACCGATTGGGGCGGCAATGGCATCCTCGCGCCGGAACAATTCTGACCCGTCACCCCGCAACATTGAAACCGTCTCAAGCTATGGATCTTTCCTATCGTTCCGCCTTTACCGATGCCGGAGAACTCCGCGGCGGCTACACGCCCGACAAGCCCCGCCGCCCCGGTCAACACTTCCAAGGGCGCGGTTTCCTCCGCCCTGGCCCCTATCCGCCGCCCTTGCTCAACGCGATTGAAGTGCGGGAATGGCTCGCCGCGCTGGCCAAGCGCCCCGGTGACTCCGGCCACGCGTCCCGCATTGCCTCCGCCCTTTTCGTCCGCCACGCGTCGCGCTGGTCGCGTTGGCCCCGTCATTCAGACAAGGCACGCGCCCACATTGCGGCCTTCCTCGCCCGTTACATCACCCCGCAACCCTGAAACCGTCCAACCGTCCAACCGTCTCCACCTATGAAAACGAAAAATTTGACCCGCCGCGAATCCCGCGCCCTTGCCTATTGCGATTCGATCCTCCGCGCCATCGCGGACGGATACCCCGCCGCCGTCACCGTCGAATGGCGGAAGTCTCGAACATGGGGCCGCAACCCCGTGATCCTAGACAACCGCGGCGAGCCATGCACAGACGTTAGCGGTTGCGGGTACTGCAAACACTCGACCGCCCTTGCGGACTGCCTGCGATTCCTCGCCCCTGAGGAATCCCCGCATCGTCTCGCCATTCACCGCGCCGGGGGCGCGGGCGTCTCCACCGTCATTTCCCGCCTTGCGGATGCCGGGTTTGTCCTCCGCCCCGTCGCGTCCGGCCGGACGTTTGACGCTTACGAATTGACCGCCGCAACCCCTACCCCCGCCGCGCCGTGAACCCGCACCCCTTTTGCGTTGTCGAATTGGACACGGCCGGGCGCTTCCTCGCCACTGTCTCAGGTTGCGGTCGCAACCGCGGCACCTGGGACAGTGAAGCGCATTCCCGGCGCACCGCGCAACGCTGGGCCGCGGGCCTCCGCCGCCAGTATCCCTCCCGCCGCTTCGCCGTAGTCCCCAGCCTTGGCCTCGCCTAACCCGCAACCCCGCCCCGGTCTATCCGGGCCATCGAATCGCCTCGCCCTGGTCAATCCGGGGCGGGGCTTTCGAGGCGGGAGACGGCGGCACGGTTGCCAGCGTCTCCGCCCTAGATCCAACCTCAATTCAGAATCATGAAAATCACGCCCGACCACTTCGCCACTTTGGAAACGCTCTTGCAAGAGCGAGCCCGCGCCATCGGCTTCCCCGGCCTCCCGGAGTTCATCGCCGCCGTCCGCCAGAAAATCGCCGCGGGAGAACTCCGCGCCCCCATCAAATCGGAAGCCGTCATGATCCTCTCCTACCTCAACCGCGGCCCCGTCTTGGAGTTCACTTGCGGCACGCTTTACAAGTATTTGAACGATACCCATATCAGGACCGCGGAGGAGCGCATTTTCGCGAAGCATGCGCTCCCCATCACCGCCTAACCGTCTCCCCGTCTCACCTCAACCTCAATTCCTACCATGAAAACCGCCCTACAGCTCGCCCTCGCCCGTGTCGCCCCTTCCGTGTCCATCGTCACCTTGTGGGAACATGACCCCGTTGCCCGCTTTTCGAAACTCACGGGGCCGGGATGCTGCTTCGAGAATGAAGACCCGGACGATTGGACCCCTTGGCAGTCTGAAATCCGCGCAACCGCCATCTTGGAGGGCGAGGAAATCACCGGGTCCGATTACCTCGGCGGCACTTGGGAAAAGGCGGGCGACAACCCCGCGGAGAGCAACCCGGAAATTTCCGGCTACGAAAATCAAATGACGGTGGACGCTCTTTGCGAGCTTATGGATCAAATCCGCCCGATTCCAAATCACCCGCTTCGCGTGGAGATCCAGACCGCAATCGACCTTTGCCAGTCTATCGCGGCGGAGGATTACGCCCGGCAACGGGCGGAGATTGAAGCAAGCCGCGAATCGTCTGCCATCGCCTAACCCCCTACCCCTCCCGACCATGAGAACCGCAACCCCGCACAAATCCGAAGTTGCCAGCATGAAGGACCGTATCCACCGCGCCCGGACCCGCGCCGACCTGGCCCGCGTTGAGCGGTCGATGCACCGGCTTTGGGATCTTGGCTTCTTCACCGTCTCACAATTCCAGCGTCTCGACGCGATGCTTTGCGACGCCCGCGACAACCTCACCGATTGAACCTCAACCCTTCCACCGTCTCACCTCAATTCCCATCATGAAACTCGAAACGAAAATCGCCGCCCTCCGACTCCACCTTGCCGCCGTCTCCGCGAAAGCGGAAGCGGACAAGCTCAAAACCGGACTCGCCTCCGCCGTTGACCATGCCGCCCGTGCAACGTCCGCCCCGGACTATTTCTCCGCGGCCGTAGCCGCCCGCCGGGCTCAATGCGACGCGGAAGCCGCCCTCGCCAAGATCCCCGCCCCGCGTCGCAAGCTCGCCGCGGAACAATCCACCCTTGCCGCCGGGCTCGCCCTCAATGCCGCCCGCCTTGGACAGCTTTACAGCGGGCAAACTGATTTCCGCGTCGAATGGGGACCGGTTGCCAAGGCCGAAACGAGGACAAGCGACGGGGCGCAATACTCCCGCCGCTGTAGCTACCGGCAAACTGATGCCGCGCATGTCGTGACACTAGACCCCGCGGGCGTGCCGCTGCTTTGCGAGTCTCCCGACCTCCGCGCCGCGTCCGCCCGAGACGGGCTCCCCCTGGTTGCGCTCTATCCAGACGGGCTCGCCGTATGGGTCCGCTCCAAAGGCAAGGCGATTGCTTCGGAACGGGGATGGATTGCCGGGGAGGGGGCGCATTGCTACTATTCGACCGTCAGCCTTGACCACGCCAAGGCGGGGCTGGCCCGCAAGCTCGCCGCGGAGAAGCGGGAATTGGAGCGCGTCAAAGCCGACCGCAAGGCCAACCGCCGCGCCCGACTCATCGCCCGGTTTTGCTCATCCGCCGTCGCAACCCTGGCGGATGCCAAGGGGCTTGGGTTTTGTGATCCCGGCATCCGCTCATTTCAATCCCGCCACGGAATCGGCGACTCCGCCCCGTTGCCCGAACTCATCCGCACCGGGGACCCCTCCGCCGTCCGGCTGGCGCTCCATGTCGCCCGTCGCGTCCGCAAGCCCGCTTCGGTCTAACCGCAACCTTGAAACCGTCACGCCATGAAAACACGCCAATTCCATCCCGCATTCCCGCCCGTCTCATGCCTCCGCGGCGCACCGATGGGGCGCTGTAGCCAAGACCCCGCGCCCGGCGTGCCAATCGGCCCCGTCCGCGTCAAACGTGCCCGCATGTCCTATTGCGGGGCGTACGATGACGGCGGGGCGTACTGGGGCATCGGCACCCCGCTTTATTGCGCGTGGAGCGCGTCCGGCTTCCGCCGGTATTTCCGCGCCCCGTCGCGTGCCTCCGCGCTGTCCATCGCCGCGAAGCTGGCCAACCTCGAAACCACCACGCCATGAAACCACACGCCACCCGCGACGCTGCCGCCCTGTCCTACCTGGCCAGCCGCAACGCGCTCCACAAGCTCGCCGTCCCCGTCTCCTGTCTCATGACGGGCGACCAGCGCCACGGCGAGGCCCTCCGCCGCCGTGCCAAGCATGAGGCGGCAACCCGCCTACGGTCTCGCCGCTTCACCTCTTGGGGGCTTCCCGTCCTCTTCTCGCCTTCCAATTCCTGATCCACGCCAACACCGAAACGATTATGAAATTCTACGTTCTCGACACCTACAACGCCGATTTCCTCAACGAGTTCCCGCCTCGCCGCGGGGAGGTTCACGAAATCGTCACCGATGAGGGGGACACCGTTGCCTACGGCGGGTCTCCGAAATACTCCGACCGCGTTTGCGCGGCGCTCCAAGCGTGCCACGGCCTCGACCTCCCCGCGAACGTGTCGCCCGGCGCCCTCGCCGAGATCGTCACCGCGGCCCGCGCCGTCTCCCGCATCGGGGATGACTTGCGGGGCATTCCGCCGGGCGAAGAACTCGACGCTTTGCTCTCCGCCCTCGCCAAACTCGACCCTCCGCCCGCCGAGCCCAAGCCCTACGCCTACGCGGTCAAGACCGCCAACGGCTACGTCGCCAATCAAGGCGACCAGTGGTGGCATGAGTCCGACCCCGTTGGCTGGGCGCTGCTCGGCACCCGTGAGGCCGCGGAGCGTATCGCCTGTCTCAGCGGAGGCAAGGTTGTCCCGGTCTTCAAACGCTAACCCATCACCTGATCGAACCATGAAAACGACTCTCAAATTCACCATCGGCGACGCCTCGACCGAATCCGCGTTCATCACCAACGCGGACGGATATGACGTTGCCGTTCTCACGCGCTACACCCCGGACTCTGAGCCCAGTCTGTTGCCGGGGCATTACCTCGACGGCGACCAGTGGCAAAATCTGATCGACACCATCGACGCGGCACGGCACATGGGTGAGATCGTCACCGCGGCCCGCGCCTTGTTACCCTTGGCCGAAATGTCCGGCGTAGAAGGGGATCACCCGGCGCTTGTCGCTTTCCGCGCCGCCCTCGCCAAACTCGACCCGCAACCCGCCGGACCCAAGTCCTACGCCTACCCGGTAAAGCTCGCCGAAAAGATCAGCCTCGGTCTGTCCAATCGTGACGGCGAAATCATGATCGGAAAAGGCGTGGACGGCAGGTGCTATCTCATAACCGAAGCGGACACCTACCACAACGAGGAGGTCTTCGAGGGTCTTGGCAGCACGGAACATATCGAGATCACCGCACAGGCTTTCTTGTCTCTAGCGAACGATGATGAGCAGCAACCCCGACTTTCTGGTTTGGGACAACGAGAAGAACGAACCCGTCACCTGATCGAACCATGAAAATTGAAATTCACAAGAGAACCTTTGAAGCCTCGAAACACCCAAAGGGCTCCGCGGAGCGTGCCGAATTCAACAACGACCCTCTTACAAGCGAGTATTACACAAGCGAACCTTGGCTTTGCCGAAAGGAAGCTCTCATGGGGGACGGCTCTCCCAACCCCCGCCAGAAATGGCACAACAAAACCTTTAGAACCCGCAAGGATGCAGAACAGTATGCCAATCGCTACAGATGATCCGACCCTTTACGGGGTGAACGACCTACCCTCCCAGTGCCCACTTTGCGGCGCTGCAAGAAAAGAGGGTTACGTCGGAGGGTGGCACGGATGGGAGTGTGGAACCGCGAGCCATGCTCACCATAGCCAAAAGGCCGCGCTGAACCTTGTCCAGAGCATTCCTTGTGCGGTCGCTCACTGGAAGAGGCGTGCCATTAAGGCCGAGTATCTTCTATCCTTGATCCCCGTCCCTCACAACTACAAGTCCGAACCATGAGCAAGCACCACTGGCACAAAGCCCCGCCCCGCGGCATGGCGAACGCGATGGCATCTGTCTATCGCTTCACCGTCATTCGCCTGAGCGACAAGGCGGAACGATTCACCCGCCACCTCCCCGGACCCAAGATCCGCAAAAGCCCGGACTTCCTGGTTTGGGACAATGACAAAAACGAACCCATCACCTGATCGAACCATGAAACGACTCGAAGACCCCGAACGCGACCCGGCCAGTGAGGCCCGCGACGACCACGCCAGCGAACCGTGCAAGCACTTGGAAGGCTACTGGATCAACCGCGGCGCGAGCTTCCGCTGCTACGGTTGCGGTTGCCAATTCCACGTCGCCGAGATCCCCAAGGTGAAAGGTCGGAAAATCGAAACTTGGAGAGCATGAGCAAGCGCACGGTCTCCTATCGCATCGACCCGGCGGAGCTGGCGGAACGCAAGGCCAAGCGCCTCGCCGACCGTCACAAGCTCAACACGCTGCATCTCCAACGCAACCGGGTCAAGACCGCCAAGAGCGACCGTGCCCGGCACCGCGCCATTGTCTACCTGACCACCCTTCCCACCGACAAGCTCCTTGCGGTCTATCGCGCCGCGCTTCAACATTTCGAACCATGAAAATCATCGTCACGCCCTACTACGGGGGAAAGCCCCGCAACACTACCCTTGCAGACCACGCCACACGCGCTCTTGATGGCGACGACTACGGCAGAGGTCAACTTGAAGCTGCCGCGGCAACCGCGGACAACAACAGCCGCGCCATCGGTCGTCTCCTCACCGTCCTCGTTGAGAAGGGGGTGATCGGTCTCGACGACGCGGAGACAATCCTCGGAGGCGACTTCAAACTGGAGGTGGCACCATGAACCGAATCGACTACACCAAACTCGACTTCCGACGGAACGTCGTCTTCTACATGAGCCCCTCCAGTGGACCCGTGAAACTGAGCCGCATTGACGGGAAGAAGTGGGGATTTGTCTACCTCCGCAGACCGGACCTTGAACCCGTCTTCAAGGGGCGGGGTCCGCTTGAGGCGATCCGCAACGTCATGGCCACTACTCGCCTGCCTCGGACTTGCAGACGGCGCACCCTTTTCACCTGCGACGTTCGCACTTTCGGTCTGATGCTCGCCGGTGAGATCCAACCCCCAACTGCACCATGACCCCACTAGTCGCCATCCTCGCCACGGTCTTCGCTTGGGTCCTCGCCCAGGTGATCGTCCTCCTCGCCTTCCGGGCGCTTGCCCGGTTCAACGCCAACCGTCACGATTGACCTATGACCACCGTCCCCAACCGCAAACTCGGCGACCCGATCCCGCCGCGCCTCATCCTCACCCCACAAGGCACCCTCAAGATGGTCGATGGCAGCGACCCCACCGACTACCTCAAAGCGGTACGGCGGATGTGGAAGGTGCGGGGCAACGTGGAAATCTGCGTCACGCGGCGCAAAGCCATTGAACTCTTGGAGAACGAAGCACTCCTCTACCGAAGTCACGGCGCATGAAGAAACTCCTCCGCTACGCCATCCTCTACGAGATCCCCGGCCGGGGCAACTTCATCCTGGCGGCAGGCACCCCGGAAGCCCTTCGGAACCACGCCACCCGCCTCGGACTCTCAGTCCCCGCCGATTGCAACGTCGTCCCCGTCACCATTCAAGAGCGAATCATCCGACTCGACAACCCCGACAAACAAGCTACACTCCCACACACCACGCCATGACCCCACTCATTCGATTCCCCAAGCCTCTCCGACCCGCCTACGGTCTCTCCAAAGTGACCGACCCCAAGGGCAACGTCGTCTGGCGCGTCCTCTACTACCTCAACGAGCGGAAGAAGACCGTCCAGTTCTCGGCCGACACGTTCGCGGAAGCCTGTGCCCGCCGCGACAGCATCTACGCCCGCCTCGCCGATGAGCACGGCATCACGGCCCCCCACCTCGGGGATGTCCGGGAGCGCGGCATCCACTACCGCAAGCCATGGGTCGTCCGGGAAGGCAAGACCAGGATCGGCGAGTTCGACACCCTCGACGAGGCCAAGCAAGCCCTTGCCGCCTACCACAGCAACACCCTCACCGTCTGACCATGATGACCTTCCTCCACAACCTCTGGGTCTCCAACGTCGAGATCCTCAAGATCGGTGCCGCATGGATGGGGTTCTCCCTGTTCTGCATGGCCCACGACCAACTCCGCTGGCGTCGCGAGCGGCTCAAGGAGAACACGAACAAGGAGAACGCATGACCACGAACCAACGCCTCGTCGTCTCGACCTTCGAGCTAAACGCCACCACATCTCGCACCGAGGGCCTGCGTCAGCACGCCATGGAGCAGCTCAAGGCATACCTCGACCGTCTCGCCGAGCGCCGTCGCTACGACCGGCCGAGTCCGTTCTCGCGGTTCGTGGCGCGGTTGGAGAACGCTGATGTGGAGGCACGGCGCAAATGAGATGCCTCTGATGACTCACCGAAAGACACCAATATGGAAACAGACACCGCGCACCTAGACCCCGCTAAAGAGAAAATTGATGAGCCGTTGCCTCGCACGACTTGTTCTCGCTCTTTTTTGGAGATGAGATGGTATGACAAACAGTGGGACAAGTGGACCGAATGGGAGGAAGTGGAAGGCTTCAAACTCCGTGAAAAATACGGCACGACTCCCGAAGAATGGAAAGCGTCGTGCAAGGCGTGGATCGAGGTCGGCGGGCACTACGAATACCGGATAGGGACGCGAACCGATGTGGTGGAATGGGCAATTTCATATCGCGAGAACGATCCAGCGATGGCATCCGCCGACGAGAAAACTCCACCGAAGGAAAGGACTTTATGATACCAGAAACCGTTGAAGAAACCACAGAAGGCGGATTGCTATCCGCGCCTTGTTCGGCTCTTTTTGTGAACGCCCCGCCAATTCTGGAGGTGCGAAACTACGTGAGGGCGCATGGCTACGGAGTAACCGCAAGATTCGACTTCACGGATGTTCCTGAGAAATACCACGGTGACATGCTGTTGCTGATGCGTCTGGGCGGCTATCACCTAGCGCGACCAGCCAGTGAACCACTGAAGCCGCAACCGCCAGCAAAAAGGTGGTGGCATAAATTTCTGCCGAACGACCAAGCTGTGCCATGACTGCCCGCCCCATAGCTCCGCCCTCGCCAATGACGCCAGCCGGGCAGTCATTGGCACCAGCGCATGGTTCGCCCCGTTCGCTGAGTGGGCACCAGTCCGCCGCCATGAAGTCGGAGGTGTGGCTAACTCCGCCTGAGATCCTGCAATCGCTCGGCCCGTTCGATCTCGATCCATGCGCCCCAGCCGTGCGCCCGTGGGAGATGGCCCGTGACCATATCAGCCTGCCCGCCGATGGATTGGCAGCGGAGTGGTGGGGACGTGTGTGGCTCAATCCGCCATTCGGCACCAAAGCGGCGGCATGGCTCCGCAAGATGAAGGCGCACGGGAACGGCATCGCACTCATCCCTGCCCGAACCGAAACGGCGATGTTCTATGAAAGCGTGTGGGGCGGTGGGGATGCTGTGTGCTTCCTCAAGGGCCGTCCGCACTTCCACCGCGTGGACGGCACGCGGGCACCATTCAACAGCGGGGCACCGATCTGCCTCGTAGCCTACGGACTCGACAACGTGGCGGCGCTGGAACGCGCATCGCTCGGAGTCGTGGTGCGTTGGGCGAACGCCGGGGATGTGGCGCGGGGCGCGAATGGATCGCCCAGCCCAGCCGATGAGAAGCCTTAGCCCCGTCGATCACCATCCACTTGTTCATCCTCTTCCGAATTACCCTATGACTCCGACACCAATGACCGAAGCCGAAGCCCGCACCGTGGCACTCCTGCGGATGCACTTCGGCTGCACTTTCGGGAAGCTCGCCATGTGCTGCCAAGCCCTATGGGATGCCGACCGCTGCGAGGAAATCACCGGATACCGCTACGGCGCTCCGATGGGGCAAGGCATGGTGATCGCCATGGAGGATTACTTCCGACTGGAACGCTGCGAATCCGACAACATGAGCATGGGCGAGCAACGATGCGCGGCCTGTGGTCTGTCTCAGGTAGCCATCAGTCGATCACACGACACGCCCAAGCAATGCGGATTCTGTGGAGAGTTCGCGTCGATGTGGGATTCCATTGGATGAACAGTGTATTAACCCACCAACCCGCAACCACGCCGACCGATGAGCTTTAAAACGAACGGTTTACAGGCACGCGCCGTCAAGCGCCGCCAACTCTCCCGAAACCAAGTTGCCGCGAAAGAGCGAGTAAGGTTGCAGCGACTCGCAGATGCCGAGGCGAGGCTCGACCGTGAGATCGCCGAAGCTCAGGAGTGGACGAGGCGCAACCCGATTCCCAAGCTGCCACCCGCCGCGAAGGTGCTCATCCTGATCCCAGGGCTCCCGTCGAAAACCATCACTGTCCGTCGCTGGTCCGACGGCAAGATTCTCGCAGGGAACCGCGAAACGACGGCGAAGGCTTTCGGTCGCAAGCTCGGAACCCTGCTCGACCAGTTCCTCTGACCCATGGGCAAGTTCTCACTCAACGTCCCGTGTCTGGACTGCCGGGTCCCTGTGCCGATCAGGACACGAGCCCTCAAGCTCGTCAGGACGGTGAGGTGCCCCTCGTGTCGGGAGCGGAGGCGACGTTTCCAAGAGGCCGATCTCTTCTCGCCCGCGTCGCTGGATGCCTACGAGGTCCGGGCTTTCCGACCGGAGCTGGTCAGGGAAAACCGCAGCACAAATCCGGGGTTCTACTACCAGGTTCGGCGCAAAGGCGACCCCTACTTCGTGACGCTGCGGGTCTCGTCCCGCGACGAGGAGGAAGCCGCCCGGCTCATGCGACAGTGGCACCAGCGGGCCGAGGGCCGGTGGAACGTCAGCGCGGCCCCGAAGCACCGATGGTTCCCCGAAGACTGGGTCCGGTCGCTCGAACCGTCATTCGACACCATCGAAGGCACGGACGAGTTCATCGAGCACGCGGTCCATCCGGTCCACGGCACCAAGGTCTACTGGCTCGTCGGAGACTACGCCCCCGGCGACTTCGCCACGGCCAGTCTCGACATGGCAAGGTTGGCACGGGACAAGATGCTGCGCGACCGGCTCGAACGACCCGATCCGTGCCACCTCTGCAAAAGGCGACCGGTCTTCCGAGGCGGGACGCTCCGGCACATCGAGAAGGACTGCCCCGTCAAGTTCCGCTTCGACCGTCGCTACGAGCCGACCGAGACCACGTTGAGCCGGAGCTGCGCCGTCTTGTTGTGGAATCGCGAGTTCGCCCCAGGACTCAGGCAGCACTTTGGCAGCGTCACCCTGTGGGACCTCTACCTGATGGACTTTCGACAGCGTTCCAAGAATCCGTTCTTCACGGGGCCGATCGTCCCGAATCTCGAACCCGAAGAGAAAATCTGCGTCTACGGCTACTGAGAAATTTTTGCGCTGGCGCAAATTCCCGTTGACCACACACCGCCTCACCGAGTAGGCATCCACCCCGCACGTCATGATCGACACATCCGAACTCCTGCGACAACGGCTCGCCGAGCAGCCGAAACTCAAGCCCTTCTGTGACGAACACGATCTCCCCTACTTCCGCATGAGGAAGTTTCTCCTCGGAGAAGGCGTCGGTCTCCGGTTCGAGCAGATGAACCGGCTCTCGATCGCCCTCACCGGCAAACCCCTGCGTCCGAGCTGCGGGGAGGTGGAGGCATGAGCACCCCAATTTCGTTCTACGGCGGGTCTTCCGTCTTCGACGGCCGCGTCCGCAAGCTCAACGCCACGTCGTTCCGCGAGCTGGTGGAGAGGTATGTATACGTGCCGATCCAGTTCCCGATGACCCGGCGCGAGTTCCACGCGCTCCCGGAGAAGGAGCGCGACACTCGCAAAGACGGACCTTTCATCGTGGCTTGCTCCTACCCCTTCGACGAGGGGAAGCGGGAGGACGACACCGCGACCGAGGTCGTCATGGTCATTGTGGACCTCGACGAGGGCGACTTCGTGAAGGACTTCGCCGAGGCTCCCGACACGATCGGCGAGCACCTGTGGCCCTACTCGTTCGTCTGCTGGCAGACGGCGAAGCACACGCCCGAGAAGCCCCGTCTCAAGGTCGCGGTCGCCGTCGAGCCGTGCAGCCCGTCGATGCACCGACGCTTCGTGCAGCTCGTCTTCGACCGTCTCGGACTGCCGCCCCAGTTCAAGGGTCGCCGCGAGTCTTTGGTCCTCTCCCAGCCCCAATACAGGCCGCTACAGTTCAAAGGTGAGGAGGCCACAGCGGTCATCGCCTCACGACTCGACGGCACGTCGATGCACGAGTCCGATCTGCCCGACCCGTCGGATGAGCAGGACGAGGAGCTGTTCGGACGCGTGTTCGCCTGCGACCGCAGCGCCGACGAGGACGACTTCTACGGGCTCATGTATCTGCCCGTCGCGGGCATCAGTGTCGAGGATCTGCGCGAGCCGTTGTTCGCGATCGACGCCGACTGCGGCTACAAGCAGTGGTACGAGGTCGCGGCGGCTCTCCGGCACCAGTTCACCGAGGAGCAGGAAGCGCAGGACGCCTACCGCCTGTTCGACGAGTGGTCGTCGCAAGGCACCAAGTATCGCGGCGAGAAGGACACCTGGGCAAAATGGAAATCGTTCCGGCCCTACGCGAAAGGGAGGGCACCTGTCACCATCCGAAGCCTGTTCAAGCAGGCGATGGACGCCGGGTGGGAAAACTCGAAGGTCGCCACCCGCATCAAGGATGACGTGATCGAGTGGATGAACTCTTGCGAGGACGCCGACAAGGTGATGCAGGAGACCGCCGCACGCATCGCCGGGATGCCGTTCAAGAACGACGTGGTCGAGGAGATGATCGTCATCGCGTGGCAGGCGAGGATCAAGGAGCTGACCGGCAACCGCATCGAGAAGGCCACGCTCAAGAAGGAGATTCACAAGGTCCGCAAGCGCGACCTCGCCGCGAAAAAGGACACCCGTCGCGATGGTCTTCCGGCTTGGCTTCAGCCGATCACCTACGTGGCCACGCTCGACGTGTTCCACAACTCGGCCACCGGCATCCAACTCTCCCCCGAGGCGTTCAACCGGAAGTATGAGGAGATGCTGATGCCGAAGGACAAGAACGAGGTGCCGCCGACCGGGCGACCCGTGATGCTCCCTTCCGCCTACGCGCTCAACCTGATGGGTCTCCCGCGGGTCGATGAGACCCTCTACAACCCGACCCGCAACGGCGAGGACAGCTACTACACCGACGAGGAGACCGGCCGCAGCTACTTGAACACCTACAACCCCAACAGCGTCCCGGTGCCCGACCCGGAGCACGCGGCACGGGCGGGGCAACTCATCTCCAAGCACGCCCGTCTCATGATCTCCGAGGAGCACTTGCAAGAGCTGTTCCTCGACTACCTCGCCCACCTCGTGCAGTTCCCCGGCGTGAAGGTGCTCTGGGCCTTCGCAATCCAATCGGGACAGGGCGCGGGCAAAGGCACCCTCGCCGACATCCTGCGCAAGGTGCTCGGCTCGCCCAACGTCAAGGTCGTGTCGCCCCAGGTCCTCCGCAGCGAGTTCAACGACTGGGCACGCGACTGCGTCCTGTGCATCCTTGAGGAGGTTCACATGCCGGGTGACATCCGGGAGCGGGTGATGAACAACCTGAAGCAGCTCATCACGGATCGGGTCATCACCATCAACCGCAAGAAGATGGACGCCCGCTGCGACGTGCCGAACTACGTCAACTTCATCGCCTTCACCAACAAGCGCGACGCGCTGCATCTCACCGAAGGAGATCGTCGTTGGT
>Ga0255152_1000255_pt1 | contig 18257 bp, 40 predicted proteins | sample Atl_Yuk_RepC_8h_FD_183624 | JGI IMG/M metagenome (GOLD analysis project Ga0255152, IMG submission 183624) | Freshwater microbial communities from Altamaha River, Georgia, United States - Atl_Yuk_RepC_8h | ecosystem: Environmental > Aquatic > Freshwater > River | place: USA: Georgia | collected...
GCCGTGGATCGTTGAGAAGATCAGCGGTTTCATCCGTGACTCGACTCGAACCAGTTTGTCGCACTGAGACTTCCCACAGACATAGGAAAATCAATCGGTTGGCTCACATTGGTCCCCGGATCAAAAGTGTAGGTCATCGTCTCCAGGATATACGGCACATCTTCCTCCACTCGATCTATCGGCACGCACCACACGATAGCATCATGCACGGTCATCCGCAACCATCGCATCATGTGTGGCCGCTCATAAGCGATACGGATAAGACCCTCAAAGAGTATTTCCCTCGTAGATGACTGGCCGATAAGAGCCGAACTCTGGTTGAAGGATCTCTCGGGGTCTACGATCATCTGCCGCCCCCACCAGTTTGTCACGCGCCCCGAGTCCCCCTCGCGGGTAACCTGTTCTTGCCACAGCGTCACCCACGGATAAGCCGACTTGTAATTGTCGATAAACGCTTCTGCCTCTTCTACAGATACACCGACAGACGCCGCCAACTTCCGTTTTCCGACCCGGTAGGACAGCGAGTGCCCACCAATCTTCGCGATCTGGCGCTTGACATCGCGATCCGCATAGTACGCTTCCTCACCGAAGAAAATCTCGCCTGTTAGGTCATGAGCGTCAACGCCAGGGGCAAATCGCTTGGCAAACTCAGCGTCCCCTGAAACGGCGGCAACAGCACGGGCATCGGCAGCGGCAAAGTCCATCTCGACCATAACTGTACCGGGATCTGCGATGAAGTAGCGCTTTTCAACGGCTCCGGGGCCTCGTGCAGTCCAGACCGTAAGCCCGGGGCGCTGGACACTCGTGCGACCCGAACGCTGAAGACACGCGATCTCGGGGTGAATACGTCCATCCTCGTATGTTGAGTCGAGGGCGAGTTGGGCAAGGGATCGCTGTCCCTGAAGAGTTGCCAGGGCTTGTCCCAGGGGTTCTGCTTCTGTGCCTTCCGAAATTGCGATCATCGTGTCTCCCGAAAAAGAGGGTGCTCCTGTAGGGGTCCTCGGCCACGTATCGTTTCCTTCAGGAACAATGCCAAAAGACTCGAACGCTTTGATAATCGCGCCCTTACCGGCGTTGGATTTCCAGGGCTGCTTAGAATCGGTAGGCATGTCGAAATCCGAAACAAGCCAGTCCATGATCTTATCGCGCTCTACCGACAACTCGTCCACACGGCGCTGCGCCTCTTCGGTATCAACCAGGACGCCATTGCGGGTGATCTGGGCGTTGATGCTCCACACGATCATCTCGCGCCAAATGTAGTCCCCGCGGTAGTTCTGAGCCTTTATCATCCCGAGGAGCTTCTGATAGATATGGCGAACTGCGATCACATCTTGCCGGGCGTAGTCCAAGAACTCGGGGTCATCCAGTGGTATAAGCGAGAAGTCCAGGTCCCGAACAGCGGTTTTGGGTGGATTGTACTTTTTGGCAAGCTCTTTCAGGTCTCCCATCTTGCCGGGTACGCCCAATTGGTGCGCCTGCTCATCCAGACTTAGCCACTTTTTCGCCCGTTCCGGCTTAGCGCCGTCGTATACATCTCTTCCGTCTTTGTTGACGTAGTGGTACGGGGCGGGATTTACAAGGGAGGCCAAAACGTAGGTGTCGATCACCCGATGGTCAAGGGCCATTTGAAGTGGCTCCATGCTGTCTACGCCAAACAACCAGGAAAGATCCGCACTGATAATGTTGTGGCCGACAACATAATCCGCGGCCCGAATCTGCTCAACAAGTTCGTCGTAATCTTCGGTGAGAATTACGGGTCCCTCATTCCAGGCATATTGGCCCAAACGAAAGAACTCGCGGGGGGTGCAACTATACTGCTTTCCTGCGTTTTTGGACTCAATATCAAAGAACAGGTAGCGTTTACTCACCAAGCACCCGCAAAGTAGTGCTCACAGGGATACCGATCCGGCTTCGGCGTAACATCCGAGTCACCCCAGTATGCCGGGTGCCTCACCGATTTCAACAGGGGTTCGTCGGGTGTCTCCTTTCGGCACCAGATCGTCTCGATGCGCGGCTCGCCAAACTGCCCCGTGAGGTCGGTGAACCCCGAATAGACCCTCTTGTCGTCCCCCATAATCGACAGGTGTTCCTCGTACTCAGCGCAAGAAATCTTGGTCCACCTCACAGCACTTCCCTCGCCTTCTTCATCATCGCCGCTCCTTCTCCCCGGCTCCAACCAACATAGGGAAACCACCTCTTGATCGTTCTGGCGTCGGTGTTCAATGTTCTCATGATCTCGTTCTGGCTGCAATCTTCGAGAACCATGTCACGCATCCGGTCGTATTTCTCCAAGGAAATGTGGTCCCTCTTAGTATCGCCATAAACCCGGAGGACATCTGTAACGTCTCGTAGGGTCAGGTCTAGTTCACGGGCAATCCAGGAGCGGGGTTTGCGAAGTTTCCTCCACTCGACAATAGCATACAGTGTATTCATTCCTCGGTCGTATGACACGGACATTCACACCCCTCCTTCCTACACCACTCGTGGCTTCCGGCGCTTGGATACGCACAGAAACCGCTGAGGGTCATCTTTTCTTTAGCGGTTGTCACTTGATTCCTGAGGAGGATTCACGGGGTCACTGACACCCGAAAGGGATTCGTAGCTCACCGGAATCTGTTGAGAAAGCGCCGCAAGTTCCTTTAGGCTGGCTACGGCATCAACCGCGGCAAGGCTCAAGCCATCAAAAGCCCCCATCATACGCTGGAAGCCTGCTATCCTACGCCGACGTGCCCCACGTACCTTCATCTTCGGAAAGTACCGAGGGTTCCTGGGCTTCTGTCCGCTGCTCATCGTTCCTCCAAATCAGACTTCTTTACCCAAAACGTCTTCACAAACGCAGGGCACAACTCGTTCGCACAGAAAAGCTCGACTTCGTAGACTTTATAGGTGTTCGCGGTCAAGTAGTCCTCGCCGCAGACCGAACAGTTGGGGATCGATCCTGTACCTGTCGTGGAACTTCTCGTCAATCTCGCTCACACCGATCAGTCCCACCAGGTGCTTTTGAACGCATATGTACAGCCCTTTTTCGGACAGACAAAAATCTTCGATCCATCGGCTGATTGAATCAGGTCCCGTCCACATACGGGGCATATAAGCTCGCGAGCGTCTTGATACATCACTCAGCCACCAACATCACAGGATACCCATTGCGGTGATACGGGTCCAATACGACAATCGTGAACTGCCGCCACGCATCTTTGCGGTCGGGTCCCCGGGTGTCTTCCCAGTGATCGGTAAGGGCCTTCTCCACGGCAGAGTGAGGGATAAGCTCACCCCAGTAGCCGTCCATGTCCACGGCCTCAGTCATGTACCACTTACCCGAGGGCTTGAAGTAGTCTACTCGTACCGTGCCCGGGTGTTCGCTGTAGTGGGTCATTGGTCCTCCATTTCGCCACACACATAACAGACATCCCACCTGTTTCCCTCTGCATCTACATAGAGGTCCACGAAATCCGTCCACTCAAAACACAGTTCGCACATCAGGTGGAGGCCCGTTTCATCAAATGTTAGAGACCTGGGATTAGTGCTCATGATCCTCCGTTCAAAGCGTAAGCGACCGCTCCTCCACGGTCTACCTTATTGATTCGTCCCGACTCTACCAGATATCCGATCCGGTCGTCAAGCTCGTGTTTGGTTCTAATCACCTTACCACGGAAGTTGTGCAACAGGGACGCGCGGGTAGCCGATCCCCCCTGAGCCCGAATCCACTTCTCGATCTCTTCCAGGTCCCTAGAATACGGCGACTCGCTGATGGACTCCGCGACTTTCAAAAGAGTGCGAAGCCAATCAGAAGTGTAGTGAATCGCAACCAGCGCATCGGTCATCGTGAACTTTGTGTCGCCCCGGTAAAGAGCCAGCAACGCAGCACACTTCCACAGGGTCTCCATCGTAAGTCTGTCTACAGCGGGCTTCACGAACTCAAATCGCGGGGAATTTCGGGCATGTGCCACGTACTCATCGATAGCCCGGTTGAGCCTCTTTTGCACCTTCAGGTCTGCCGAGATCCCAAAGCGGTCGGGGATAGAGTTCCTAGCGTGCATCAAGTCCGATGCAATACGGTAAACGGCAATCGGGGTTTCAGACTTCCGGCCTTCTTGCAGCTTCAGATCCGACTTGCGGTTCACATCAGGGATCGTCCCGTCCCACACCCAGTTCACACGCGCGAGGTACCCGGATTCGAACTGAGAGGCATCCAGAAGAGAAAGGATACGAGAAGGGGTTCCCCACATCATCTGATTCAGCGAGGTATGGGCCGACTTTCCCCGAGCATCTTTCAACGAGATTTTGGAAGAAGGCTCCACGAATCCGTCGTACCACTTGGCGAGCTTATCTGGAACGTTTGCCATCCAGTCCTTTACTCGGATATCCCGGAAGAAGTCTGCGGCCTCGTCGTTGTGGATGATACTTGGCAGGTCGTCTCGGTTGATAAGGCCGATGTGAAGGCCATCGGGAGAAGAAAGCGCGCCGAGGTTGTAGTTATCGATCTCCGGGTTATAGAACATCGCGTACAGCACCGAGCGCAAAAAACGATCTTCTGTGCCCTTACCGGTGGTAGACTCCCCGAGCGCGACAAACCACAGGTTCATCTCCAAAGGCTTTGACAGCGGGATAAACGCACGCCGCCCAAACGCCATACTGAGAACGGTCCAGGCCGCAGGAATCGCGTAGGTTTCGTTGGTAAAGCCCTTTTCGCGGGTGGCATCCAGGTAGGTGTCAATGAAGGTGTGCGTGTTTGCCACGATCTCTGACTCTTCGGGCGTCAAAAAAGTGCCTTCGGTTACACTATTCTGAACCTTCTCCAGCGTCGGGTTCTCGCGGCTGGGTTCCGGGGTCTTTCGGGCGTCAATCACCCGCTTGTACACGAACTCCAGCCCCCACTCACGGGCCAATGCCTTCGTGCGCGGCGCGTTCCACAGGACCGAGGTGGCTACGAGATCGTCGTCCGTGTGCTCGATGAGGGAGGCCAGAAGCTTGCGGAAGTCCTCTTTGGTGGGCGTACCGGAAGAATCCAGAACGAGCGAGTCGGGGACCCCGGCAGGGACTAGATCCAGAGTGTACTTCGGCAGGCCCTTTCGCAACTCGATAGCATCGCCGTAGTTGGCAATACCGGATGCTAGCCCTTCGCTGAATTCGTAGCCCCATTCGGATTCGGGTCGAGAATGCGCGCCGGTTCGCGAGAAAAAAAGGTCCTCGATAACCTCTAGAAGCTCGGGGACTCCGGGGTTCCCCTCGGCTCCAAGACGTACCGCCTCGAACTGGCGCTCGATAACCGCGGCGTGATCCCAGTCGTTTCCGCGGGACTCAAAGTCAGCCTTCACGCGGTCGATGGCGGATCTTACGAGCTTATTCGGAGAACCCGGCTCCAGCGTATCGAACCACTCCTTGACCGTTCCCTCGAACACGGCGGCAGAGCGGATCGTTGAGACATCGCACAGCCACTCGGGGGCCTCGCTGAACACGTCCCGGGATTCAGGAACCTCGCCAACCCACACAGAATACGAGTTACCTGCTCTGCGGTCTACTCCTTCCATGCCGCGGTAGCGAGAAGTGCCGTTGAGGGTTTTCCCCTCGGGAGCGAGGTAGATGTACTGCCGCCCACCGGCCTTTGAGGACGATTCGAAAGAGTGAGTGTCGGGAAGTTCTAGGTATGCTGCCTCGAAAGACTCAAAGCCGTCTACCAGGATCTCGCCGTCTGGGGATCTTTTCACGTCGATATCGAGGGCAACGAAACCAGAAGGTCCCATCCACACGCCGACTTCCGCATTAGGGTGCTTCTCGAAAAGATCGGTGACGTAGTACGGGTCGTTGGTCGCGTCCAAAAAGCCGTTGGGGGTCCCTGGCTTCTTTGTGGTGCGGTAGGGGTTTTCAGGGTCCTTCTTGACGTAAACAGGGAAAACGTAAGCGCCGATACGGGTGAGTGCTACTGCTGTTTCTACGGTCGAAACCATTATCCTCCTTCGATGCGAACGCTTATCCCCTTACGTTACGTATGCTCTTCACTCTAGTTTCGTATGGCTGACCGCCCTGGATTCGAACCAGGAACCAACACCTTAACAGGGTGCCGCTCTGCCATTGAGCTAGCGATCAAGAAGCAGTTTTACCTCGTGCTTAGGAGGAACGGTGGGTCGTTAGCCTGTGGACCTTTTTGTTGGCCGGTAGTCTAACCGTTTATGGGTGCGTCTACCAGTCTATCAGAACGGCCCCTCGGAAGACTCAGCGGGCTCGAACTTGAGGTTGTTGAGGGTCACGTCCACGGAGGTCTTGATCTCGCCGTCCTTCTCGTACTCTCGGGCCTTCACCGACAACACGCCCTTGAACGTGCCGCGGTCGCCCTCGGAAAGTCCATGAGGCTGCTCCGAGAACCCCGAGAAGTACATCTTCCCCGTGGTACCGTCGCGCTTTGTGAACTCCTCGTGGAAGGCTACGCCAAGCCCCCCGTGAAAAGTCCGGTCTACGATTGCGTTGCTCACCACAGTATATGCCATTTGTTTCTCCTTACTCCCATTCCGTTACTTCTAGTTCAGTATAGCCTGTCACGTACTCTCCTACGTCATCAATGATAAACCGGCCAAGTGCTTCTCCGATAGAGGGCGCTTCGATAACGAAACTCACTCGATACTTGGTCATGATTCCTCCTTCTCTAGTTGCTTCAGTTCGTATTGGGCCAGTCTAGCATCAACCGCGGCGGTAAACAACTTGAACGCGGCGTCGATCTGGCGGCTGGGGATAACATGCATCTTGCAGAACGCCGGGATGTACTCTCCTTGGTTCGAATAGTCACTGGGACGGATCTGCACCACCGAATACTGCTCGAAATCTGGTAGCGGCTCCTCCACAAACCAAGCGATCTTTTGGCCCCCGTGCTCCTCCGATACCTTCGGTTGAAGCTGATGAGGTACCGCATTAGGGGTACCTTCTGGAACCTCCCGGGCGGTTGTGATGGCGGCTCCGATGGCTGCAAGCTGCATCTTGTGACCATCCCGAATTGCCGAACTCGTCTTCCAGTCTACCAGAGTGACCTTCCCGTCGATACGCGCAAAGAAATCCGCCGTTCCTGCGTAGTTCGAGCCGAAGACGGTACGCTCTAGAGACAGCACCTCGATATCGTGATCTGCTTCCCATGCGTGGAATGCTTCTACCATCTCGTACTGGTCATCCCTGTACGGTTCGGCAGGAAAACCCCCGGAGAGGTAATCCTCGACATACGAGTGCATCCAGGTACCTGCGTCTGCGGACTCCTCCAGAGCGAACTCTGCGGCGTTCCACACATTCACTTCGGGGCCTAGCGCATCGACTTTCTCAGGCGTCAGGAACTTAGGCACGGCCATGAGATACCGGTAGCCAACCTCCTCGGTTCTAGAGAGAAGTTCATCTACATGGGTTACAGCGTATGCCGCTACCTGCTGGCGCTCCCAATTACGAACTCCGGGCTTATCCAGCGCACCGATAGCGGTGGTAATAGACATCAGGGGGCGTCCGTCACCTAAACCGAAGATATCCGTGTATCCTCGGCCCCCGTAACCGCTTTGGTGGGTGGACAGTTTTGGGGAACTCATAGGCTAAAGGCCCAACTCCGCAACAATCTTCTCGTTCACCTTATCGGCGGTAAGACCCGACTCCTTGAACTTCTTGTGCAACTCGTTCACCTTAGCGCGCTTTTCCTCATCCTTTCCGATGTACGCCACGATCTTCTTCTGATCTGCGCTGGTCCCGGCGTTACGAGCCCTCTCGACAGTGCGCTGCGTAGGGGTTGCGGCGGGGGCGTCGGAGGCACCCTGCTTAGCAGAGTCCTCAACAGACTGCTCGGTAATCAGGAAGGTACGCAGAAGTGCGTTCTTGAGAGCGTTCGTACTCCCGATGTTGGACGCCACTGCGGTACCGGTAGCAAGGCCATCGCCAGTCCCGGAAACGGTTACGCTGGACCCATCCACGGTCGAAATGATCGTATACGTGCCCTTGATAACAATAGCGATGTTCAGGCGGTCCTTGAACGTGACGATCTCGTGCTTAATCACTTCTTCGTTGGGTACGAACACCAGGTTGTTCTCTACGAACTGCCGCTTGGTCTCCGCAGAGGCATCAACCGCAGTTATGTACGGTTTTCCGCCCATGTTTCCGGGCAATACCCCGTTCTTCTCAACGCTCAGGTTTTTCAGAATTTCTGCCAGCGCCGTGTAGACGTGGGGTACCTCGATGATTGCAGTGGTCATGCGCTCTCCTTCTTTCTTACGGGCCAAGATGTGTCAATGATATCGGTTTTGCCTTGGCTATGCAACCAGTCCTCGTAGCTTCTGGCCCACTCGGCGTAGTATTGGGCTTGCTCTTCGTTAGTCGGGAGGCCGTACTTGCGGATTACCGCGGCAGTAACCTTCGCCGTGATCTCGACATCGTAAGCCGCATCGTGAGCCTTCTCGGGATCAAACGGAACTCCATAGTGAGCGGCGAGGTTTTCCAGCTTTCGCTTGCCCTTTCGGTACCGATCTTTTGCCCGGTCGATAACCAGAGCGTCGGCTACCGCTGTATTGTCTGCAATCCAGACGCCGTACCCTGAGCCAAGAGCGTTCCGGGCCATCTCTGCGGTAAGGATGGACATATCAAAGTTCGCATTGTACGCTACGAGGATGAGCTTCTGACGTACCGCTTCCTTAAAGATCAAGTCAGCTTCCCACAGCGCACGATGAGGCTCCACGCCGTTTTCCCGTAGGAACTCAGTGGTATACCCGTGGATGTTCGACGCTTCTTCGGGGATCTCGATTCCGGGGTTGATGATCCACTCATGCGTATCAATCAGGTTGCCGTCTTCATCCGCGGTTGCCACGAAAAGCTGTACGATGCGGTCGTTGAATACGTCGGTTCCTGAGCTTTCCACATCCCAGACCAAATACTTCGGCTCGCTCATCCCAACTCCTCGATCTCAGACCGCCAGTCATAAGACCACGCAAAAATCTCGGACAACGGGCCTTCCACCCACACATCGTCCTCCAACCTAGACGCATCTGCTTCAACGTTGGTGGTCAGCATGATGTGATTTGCCAGAGTGTGCTTGAGTTCGTGGAGATGTTCTTCGTCGTCCATGCTCAGTCTCCTTCCCGAAACCGATCCGCAAGAAGCGCAAGATCGGCATTGGCCTGCTCGTACACATCGTTAATGAGGTCGGGGTCTTCGATATCGAGAAGCGCTTCGTCTACATCGATGTGAGTGATCCCATCCTCCAAGCGGGCCAACACCAGTCTAGCAGACAACTCTGAGACCTTCTCGCGGTACAGTTCCTCTGCGGTTCTCATTCGGATACCCCCAGGTCAACATCCTTCAACTTCACGATAAGGCGATTCCCCCTCTGGTCATACATCGGTTCGATTGTTCGGGCAACCAACCCCTCTGCGGTGAAATCACCAAACTGCGACTTCAAGCCCCCAGAAACTACCTGAATCATGTGAGTGAGTGTGGTTGGAGTGTAGCTCGTAAGGACAGGCACGTTCAGACGCTCGAAGATATCCGCAACATTGGCGACCGACAGATACCTCCCGTTAACGGAAACATCAAATCCAATGAAGTCCTGATCCGCCCGGTATTTTCCTCCGCTTTGAATCTTACCGCCGTACCCCTCTCCATATAGGACAACGGACAGGCGCTCCACTGAGTCCTCGGTAGGGGGTGGGAAATTCTCCTCAAACCATTCCTCAACCCCCGGGCGGAGAAAGTAGGACTCCAGCTTTTCTACAAGAGGTCCCGGGAGTTGCGCACGGTCTGTACGGCCTGCAAAGGAGATGCGATAACCATCCCAGATTACGCGGATATTGGTCCCGTCCACCTTTTCAGAAGCCACCCAGATTGGGGTGTCGGCAAGCATCTCAACAACGGGGTTTCGCCACTTCGTACGGTCCACCGTCTTCAAGTCCTCCGACCGCATGAACGGCCCTTCAATCTTATGGTACGTCATTCTCGCTCCTCCCGTTCCTTCTTGTCCCTGTACAGCCTGATAGCGGCTGCGATAACCAACACTACCACAACGATTGCCAGGTTCTCAAGCGTCATCGTCAAGCCTGAAATTCTCGTACGGGTCCTCCGCGTCAGGTCCCATTTTGCTTTGAGCCTGACCCCAGATTTCCTCGAACGCCTTGTCGATATCGGCTTGCACAGGCTCATCAGTGGATTCAGGGTTCGGCTCGAAATGGGCGTGGGAATGCATGGTGTCGTGGGTTTCGTGGAACGTACCGGTAAGGGCGTACTGAACTAAACGGTCAATAGCTTCTCCGGTTTCCCATTCCTCGGTGTAGACCATGAAGTCGATCATCTTCACAATCGCGTGGTACAACTGGACACGCGGAACGTAGGCGAGGGCGGCTTTTGCCATCCACGGCGGCGAATACCAACCGAAGTTATCCGAATCGAACGGGTCAATCGTGTCATTCATTTTCCATTTCCTCCTTTAGCTTTCTGCCGTAAACCTTTCCTGCGTGAACTCCCCAGCTTGGGTGCTGCTTGACCGCGAAGTCCTCGCACAGATCAAACACCGGGCACCTCGCGCACATCATAGCGGCCTGGTCGTCTGTCGGCAACTCGTCTCCAATGAAAGCCTCGGGGTTCCGCATACAGGGTGTCCCGTTTTCCCTGGCTGCTTGATGAAGAGCCACCAACGGCTTTACCGCCTCGGTCTTTGGGTGCAGGTAAGAAACGGAGAACTGCTTTTCAGGCTTTGCGTCGGGAAGGGGCCGGTATCCTCGAATCGTTGGGTAATCCATCAAGCAACGTAACCGTAGTCCGGGGTAATGACGTACAGGGACTCTGAGCCGTCATACTCATTGATCTCAAAGCGGGTTCCCTGGTCCAGCCACTCGACTCCTACATCAGCCAGACCCCCGAGATAATACCCGTATGTGTCTTCCCATCGCTCTTCTGTAGCTGCGTCAAGAGGCGGCTTTCCGTCTTCTACCCACGCGACGATTTCGGGCGAGAACACCGCTTCTTCGCTGTTGTCGGCCCACGTAGACCACCCCGCCCCGTACCCAGGGGATACAAGGACTGCCACCTTACCGTCTCGAATAACCTTCTCTGTCATGATTCCTCCTCTGTTATGACTGCACCATAAAGTAGCGGGCCAAGTAGTCTTCAATCTCGTCTAGATGCTTGAAAGAGACCACGAATACGCCCGAGACATACAGCGCGAAATCATCGGGGGAATGCACCCATCCGCGCGGTACGATCTCGATGGTTTCTCCGAGTTCTTTGGACCAGTACGTTTCCAGGTCAAGCACTTCGTTCACGTTCCAACTCCTTAATTCTCTCGTGGGCCTCTGTGAGCCAGGTGGTAAGACGGATCGTCGTTTCTCTTTCAGATTGGACTAACGAGGAGAGATATTCGACTTTCCAAGAATCTGGCTTTGCGTCCCAATAGTCAGTTTTCGGGTACATACTAATCCGACCTTAGCAGTTCTCGCAACTTACGAACAAGGGGCAGGCTCTCGATAAACTCTTCGTCGCTGGAGTCCTCAATAAAAGCCATCTCACTGTCCCACAGATCCATAGCCGCTTCCCCGTTCACCCCGTAACCCGCAATAGCCATGTTCCACCCTTCGTACCACCGAATAGTTTCTGCCTGGCGGGTAAATCATGGCGATAATGTTCTCCGCGTGATCTTGTTCGATGTCTTCTAGATCAAGAACAGTTCCGTCCCGGGTTGTCCAGGTGTCCGTTCGATTCCAGTAGTTCATTGCTCAACCCCTCCTTTCCAATAGCGATATTTTGGTTGATGTTCGATTCTAACACTGTCTCCGCGAGAAAGCAACACAGGAATGTAGCGGATCAAGCGGCGGGTTAAAAGAGTGACGATTATGCCCAGGACGAAAGAAACGAGGATTTTCACGGCGTCACCCTGTATTGTACGAGATCATCTCTATCCCCGGCATCAATAAAGCCGATTCTTTTCAAACGGGCGCGGTAAATCTTGAACAGTTCAGGCGTAGCCCCCGTGACTTCGATGTACACAGGGTTCTTGCTTTTGCGGAAGAGGTAAGCGAGATCAACCTGGGCACGCTTCATCATCTCAATAGCTACCGAGAACGCTTCGACGCCTCCGGGACCTGTAGCCTTGCCTTCTTTCTTCCAGGCTTTCCGCTTATTCCCGCGGTAGACCAGAAGAGATGGGGAGGCTACGATATCCGTTACAAGGGGGTAGACATAGGCATCAAAGTAAAAGCGCATCTCGATTTTCTGACCGTTAGAAAGAGTGTCCTTGTAGACTAGCCGCTTAAAACGCAGGGGCTTTATCTTCACAGTTCTACCTGTCGATGACTCGGATCAATCTCATAGGCGTTTTGAATTCGACGGTACTTGTCAACGTGATCGGGCAACACGCGCCAGCCTTCGATCAACTCACGGTCTGTCCAATCCCAGAACCGGTGATGTGGCAAATCCCACTCAACCTCACCGAAATAGTCCACCGCACCGCAGAAGATCGGGTCCCGCCGTCGTTGGGATGCCTGAATGGCCGCTTCAGATTCATTGCACTGAAGGCACTTTCGGTCAGTCATCGCCATCCCCCAAGTACCACCGAAGGGTCTCAATTCGCTCTCTGGCGTACTTCTCGAACTGCTCCGGGGTTACGACATCAGCGATTTCCGCGGGCTCTTGGATCAACCCGTACTCTGACCAATCCTCAAATGCGTATTCCACTGCCTGCTCGTAGGTGTCAAACCGCGGAGTATGCTCGGTTGCAAGAGCGGGGATGCCGTCCTCCAGCGTAGACATAAAGCCCATGAGAGAGTACCACTTCAAATCCTCGGGGTTGAACTTTACCGTCGTGTAGTTATCGGCGCTCATCGTTGCCCTCACGCCATCCCGGGTGGTTCTTATCCCACAGGATATAAAGCGGCTCAAAGTCTCCCTCGGTGGCTTCCGATCCCAGGTGAATCACCTCATAGCCCTCGGGGTAAAGTTCGTCAAGTTTCTTGGCCCGGTCTGAAAACCCCGTTGTGAGATCCCGCCAAAGCCAGTCTTCGCACGAGGACATATGGCTGTGAAGAGCGGCTCCCTCGTGATCGTAGAGAGCCCCTGCGACATCACCGCTTTTCCATTTGGCCGTGACAACTGCGTAAAGTGTGTTCATCGTTCCTCCTTCTGTCGTTTCACTAAGTCTAGCGTAAGGTCAAGCGATACGCAAACTCTTATTCAGTTGCAAGCGCTTGGTAACCTGCTCGCTGTATCGTCCTTCCGAGAGCCCTAGGTCATCGTGGAAGATCCATCGCATCACTTGCTTGGTCTGTCCCATCCGGTCGGTGCGGCCCATCGCCTGCTCATTCAATGTTTCGTCGGTAGACCGATCTAGCCAAATCTCGTTGTTCGTGAGGTGCTGAAGCCCATCGTAACCCTCCGCGACCGCAGCGAGAACACCCACCATAACCCGGTAGCGAGTCCCGAACTCCTTTGCTTTCTGGTCCCGATCTTTACGGGTAGCACCACTGAACTCGAAAGCAGGGATGCCCAGGCGGTTAAGACGCTCTGTTACAACCGCTGCGAATTTCTGGGAACTTGTGTATACAACCGCTGTTTCGTCCTCGATGTCGTTTTGGAGGATATCTACAAGACGATCGAAATACGGGGACACGCATTCAGTATCGAACATAACTTCGAAAGAATCATCCGCAGGGATCAACGTAGGGACCCCGAGAGTAAGCTGCCGGATGCGCTGCGCCTTGGTGAGGGGGATCTCAGCGATCATCGGGTTTTCATCGAGATACGTGACAAGCATCGACTCCATTTCCCGAATCGCCTTTTTCTGCGCCGGGGCAAGGGTGATGGTTTCTTCGATCACCGTGGGTTCGTCCAGGTCCATAAAGCCATTCGGATGAAATTCGCAGCACGCCTCCCGCTTTTTGTGGGTGATGACGCACGGAAGTTCCGAGATCCACTTACCCGGGATCTTCTCGCCGTGATACTGCTTCACTGTGACAGGACGCCCGAACTGATCGCGCTTACTGGTATAGACGGTCTGGTAGTTCATGCGGTCGGCTTCCCAGATAAAGAACTGGTCATGTGCGATCTGGCCGCGCTTGTTTAAGGACGGATAAAGGAACCTTGAGAGACCCCATGAAAGTTGGAATCGGTTTCTGAGGGGCGTGCCGGACAAAGCCATACGTCCATCAAAGCGGGTGGATATCGGGTTATCCCGCGGGGAATATCCGCCTGTGCGCCTCTGCCCTTGGCCTTTCGGGCTCATCAGGGCATGGACCTCATCGAGGATAGCCAGGTCGCCCGACCACGCAGAAACGTCGGAGCGGCTAAACAGTTGAGGGGTTACAAGATAGATGCCGGGGAATCCCAGTTCGAAATCCGACAGCGCTTGTCTTTTGGCCTTATTCGAGTTGCCGATCACCCGTCCCTCTAGATCCAGCTTTTCCATCGTCGGAAGCCATGCGGAGCCGTGGGTTTGCTCGGGCGCTACAATCAGGGTGCGGGATGACCCAGATTCGATGTGTGAGAAAAGGGATTCGGCGGTCTTGCCGCTGCCGGTCCCCATGTTCAGCAGAGCCGTGTAACCGTGCTTTTTCAGCTTGGCTAGGTCGGCTACCTGGAAGGGGTAGGGCTTCAAGACTTCTTTTTCTCGCACTCAGGGCACATTGAAACAGTCCAGAGAACCGTTAGTGAAGAGGTCTCAAGCGTACGCCCACAACCACCCGCGCACTCAATTGTGAAGACGGGTTCAGACATGGCGATTCTCCTTAAGGTAACTCACAATGATGTCGATGTCCTGGTACAGTTCCCAGGCGTCCTTCGGAAACGGGGCTTCGCGGTCATCGTCAAGCCAGGCATCTACATGTGCAAGGGCGTCGTCAAGATGGGCTGCGTAGTCGTAACTCATGACTGCTCCAATTCCTCGATAGCGTCTGCAAGTTCATAAAGCGAGACAGATTTCATGTACTCAGAAAGCGGCATATCTGTTCGTGGTGCTTCAACTCGCAAGCGGATAAGGTCAGCCAGCTTTTTGAGGTTCATAGTTCCTCCTCGTTGATCTTTCGCGCCAGGTCCAAGATCGCAAGGCCCAGGGGAGTAGTCTTCAGAAAAGTGCGAAGGTGTGGTTTGCCCTCTTCAGCCCAGTACAGTTCATCGTCCGTCGCCTCCGAGACAGCGCGAATCAAAATGGCTTGGATCTCTGCGTAGTAGGGTGTCTGCGGGTCCAAACGAGAAACCGCGTCATCAACCTCTTTCGTGCTCTTGTTCACAGTTCCTCCAAGTGATCGAAGTACCAGTCCTGAACTTCCTGGGGGGAATTCTCATACGTGTAGACTCCGCCCTCGTTGTTACTGTCGTGGTTGGAGCAGCCGCATTCGCCGTACCACTTGCCGGATACGGTGTCGGGGATCAAGGTTAGGGTGTGCATCATTCCTCCTAGTCGGCAATACGCGGGTAATACGACAGGTTACAGACGGGGCAGACCCCTTCGACGGTAGCGGTGTCGTAGGTCGGGTACGCTTTCACGTCGCCTGTAAACCCGCACTCGCATTCGATTTCTACTTTGTCTCTCATGGTTCTATCCTATCGAGGCGTTCGGGCTTTTGTCAAGGCTCCTGTTCACCCGAATGATGTTTTGTAAACGTCAATAGCTCATCCATCGTCAGACCCCCGTTCAGCCGGTTTCGTGGCGAGCACTGCGTCGGCCTCGGCCAGCACGTCCCCCCGCTCGGGAATCCACTCCCAGCCAGCTACCATCCCTCGGATGTTTGCCATTGCCGTCTCGACCTCAAAATGGTGCAGTTCGCGAGCGTGCATCTCTCGGATGAGGCCGTCGATCATGGCCTGGGCGTCATCGAGCAACCCGCGTGTCGTGGGGCTACACACGCCGCCGTTGCGCAGCCAGTCAAAGCGCTGTATCAGATCATCTCGTTCACTCATTGCTCCCGAACCTCCGGTTCCTGTGCCGCAACGACGTTGGCGCATCGTGGGCAGAACGTGAGCACGACATCGAAATCTGGGGTGGCGTCGTCATTTAGGCCATAGCAGACAAGCCACCCCGACTTCTTGGTGCCGACCCGCTCCCAGCGTCGAGGTACGGTGACGTCCGCACCGCATCCCATCAGGCTCGGCATTACTGAATCTGCGATCTTGTAGAAGTTCACGTCCACACCTCAACAATCCCCAGAGCTTTTTCCTTGCACGCTTCCCACCCCGCGATAAACGCGTCATACTCGGCGGCTGTTACCGATTTGGATTCAGGCCCGAAGTTCACGGGATCGCGGAGATAGGCTTGGGCGGCTTCGTGCTTGGTCATGATTCCTCCTTGTAGTAGCCCGAGTCGCGGTAAGCGGCAGTCGGTTCGAACGTGTTAGGCAACCTTAGCACGCCGTGCCCGGGGATGTCAATAGGCTCACTCGTGTTCCCGAACGTAGCGCGGGCTTCACGGATGATCGCCGGGAGCGGCCAGAAAAAGCCTTCGGGGTACGTCAACGCTGGGGGACCGAGATGCTGAATCGTTGGCATGGTGAGGTGTTTCACGAAAACTTCCCCTCCTCATACGCGGAACGCAAGATAGCCGAGACACGGGAAGCGAAAGAATGCAGATCGGTGTGGGCCTCGATAAGGCTTCTGTCCTCGGCTTTGAGCGGAAGGTGCAGCGAGAAGATGTCGCGATCCGGGTCAATGTCGAACTCGGTGAACGAGATTTCTACGGGGTCTGTGAATACGAGGGTATCCCCGGCCCAGTACCAGCCTCGTTCGGACTGCTCCCGCTTGGCTCTAACCGTTGCGGCAGAGGCGCGCTCCGGGGGGATTCCCGCAAGGTCTCGCCAGTAAACCCATGTATCCCAGGAGTTTGTACGCAAGATTTCTCGCTGGATTTCTCGAACGGTAAGAAGGCCGGTTGCGAAAATACGGGCCAGGGTGTTTGCGAAAGTGACTTCTGCTTCGACGTTGGCTTCTTCGGTTTCCGCACGCATCTTCGCCTCGTACTTGCGGCGAATTTCTGCCTTGTTACGACGCTTGGCTTCTTGCATCGTGAAGCGGGCGTTCTGCCCTTCGATAATCAGGGATGTGGTGTCCATCTAGCGCGTTCCCTTCACGAGAGGCACGAGGTCGCTGGGGACTTCAGATTCTTTAATATACCCCCATTCGCCCCTCCGGTCGCTCGCCCATCCCCCTTCGTGCGAAAGACTGTAAAGGCATGTGGTCTCGGATGCCAGGTTCTCGTTCCCCCGCACATAAATCCCCGGCTCGGTGGGCAAGGGCTTGGGGGTGGTGTCTACGATGCGGTCGCGATATCCCGGGGCGAAAACTTCCGCATTGTGGCGAGTGGTGAACTTGGCAAACGGTTCATCGTCCGAGGTGTTCAGCACGACAAACGGAAACTCGGGGTCGTGGTCAATCATCTTTTCCTCCTTGGTTTTTGGGACTCGGGTACTCTCCCAGCCCACCTGATCGTCCTTGGTCGGGAGTTTCGAATCGGGGGCGAAGGTCCAGCCGTCTTCATTCCACAGAGAAGTATATGTCCCTTCTTCGGCCCCATCTACCTATACCTCGGTAAAAGACCCGTTCGCACGTACTACAGTGCCCACAATCTTCGAGTCCCCGAGGGTAAATGTTCCGTGGTCTCCTGTTTTCATGATTCCTCCTTAATCCATGCGGCGATATCTCCAAGGTTCACCAGTCTACGGTGTGCATCCCAGGAAACGCAATACTCTCGGCCCGTAGATGAGCCCGAGGTAGGGTGCGCGTGGTGGGTATGGGCGTGGATGAGGTACCCGCCAAGATCCGGTAGCCTGAACTGCATGTAGCGCGGCTGCCCCCTGCCGGGTCCGTCGCCGGAAGAAGCGTAGGGGTAGTGAGAGAGCAAGATATCTGCGCCTTCGATGCGGATTCTTCCGTAGTCGCGGATAGAGTCGAACACGCGGAACCAATAGGCTTGCTTCTTGTAGCCGTTACGGTGAATCGAACTGATCGAGTCATGGTTACCGCAAATCAGGTGCTTGTGGCCTGGCAGGTTCTCGAGGATCGACAGGGCATGGTCCTCACCACCAGACGAGCCAGAGGAGATGTCCCCGAGCACGAATACGGTGTCCCCATCGCGCACCTGTCGAGTCCACTTGCTAAAAATCACGTCGTCATGCTCTGCGGCAGACTCGAAACCGCGGATTTGCGCGACTTTCAGGTGTCCGAAATGGGTGTCACCTACGAACCAAGTACCGGGCATCGTTCCTCCTTCGTAAACAGTCTAGCAAACAAACCTGAGAAGATCAACTGCGCGTTGTGGTTACCACCCGCTTCTAGGC
>Ga0255152_1000256_pt1 | contig 18212 bp, 17 predicted proteins | sample Atl_Yuk_RepC_8h_FD_183624 | JGI IMG/M metagenome (GOLD analysis project Ga0255152, IMG submission 183624) | Freshwater microbial communities from Altamaha River, Georgia, United States - Atl_Yuk_RepC_8h | ecosystem: Environmental > Aquatic > Freshwater > River | place: USA: Georgia | collected...
AATTTTCGATATTACATGTGATTGCGAAGATGGCGCTGCTGCAGGTCAAGAGGAAGAGCATGCGAAAATGATTGTAAGAGTTCTTAATAGTGAAGCGAACAAATACAACATGGCTGGCGCACGTATTCACGATTATACACACGTTGCTTGGAAGAGAGATGTAGATATTTTAGTTCAAGGAGTCGGCAGCAAACTAAGCTACATAACGATTCCAAAATCGACAAATGCCAAACAAGTAAAAGAGATGATCGGCTATATTCAGCAAATTGCTCAACTACATCAAATAAATCGTGAGATTCCTATTCATGTATTAATTGAAACACATGGTGCATTAGAGGAAGTTTATGAGATTGCAAAGTTACCGTGGATTCAAGTTTTAGATTTTGGGTTAATGGACTTTGTAAGCGCTCATCAAGGAGCTATTCCTGCTTCCGCAATGCGAAGCCCAAAACAATTTGAACACCATCTTTTAATTCGCGCTAAAAGCCAAGTTGTTGCGGCAGCCCTTGCTCACGGTATTGTTCCTGCACATAACGTGACCCTGGATTTGAAAAACGCAGAAGTTACTTATGCGGATGCTTATAAGGCAAAAAATGAATTTGGATTTTTAAGAATGTGGAGTATTTATCCAACACAAATTGAAGCGATTGTTAATGCGATGAAGCCTAATTTTGATGAAGTACTTGATGCGGCTGCGATTTTAATTGAGGCTCAAAAAGTTAATTGGGGTCCTATTCAATACAAAGGGGAGTTACATGATCGAGCTACATATCGATATTTTTGGACCATATTGCAAAAAGCAAAAGTATCTAATGTTGCAATCCCTGAGGATGCATTAAAAGCATTTTTTCATTAAGGTAAAAATTCAAATGAGTGCCGGCAAAAAATTTAGAAAAGCATTAGCTGAAGAAAAACCTTTGCAAATAGTGGGAACAATTAATGCCTACCATGCCTTATTGGCATCTCATGCAGGATTTAAAGCAATCTATTTATCTGGTGGAGGTGTTGCAGCTGGTTCTTTAGGATTGCCTGATTTAGGCATTAGTACTCTTGATGATGTGCTCATTGATGTTAATCGCATAACTAATATTACCGACACCCCTCTTCTTGTTGATATCGATACAGGTTTTGGAGGCGCCTTTAATATCGCCCGTACTATCAAATCAATGATTAAATCAGGGGCTGCTGCTGTTCACATTGAAGATCAAGTTCAAGCTAAACGATGTGGCCATCGTCCCAATAAAGCGATTGTTTCAAAAGAAGAAATGGTTGATCGTATCAAAGCTGCAGTAGACGCTAAAACTGATGATGCATTTGTAATCATGGCGAGAACAGATGCACTTGCAAGTGAAGGGCTTGAGGCTTCAATTGATCGAGCAAAAGCTTATATCGAGGCTGGTGCTGATATGATTTTTCCAGAAGCTATGACAGATATCACTATGTACCAACGTTTTTCGAAAGAGGTGAATGTGCCTCTCTTAGCGAATATCACAGAATTTGGGCAAACTCCTATGTTTACTCGCGATGAATTAAAAGCACAGTCCGTCGATATGATTCTTTATCCGCTCTCTGCATTCAGAGCAATGAATAAAGCCGCGTTAAATGTATACGAAACCGTTAAAAAAGAAGGCACACAACAAAATGTACTTTCATTAATGCAAACACGTGCAGAGCTATATGACCATCTTGGCTACCATGCTTTTGAAAAAAAACTGGATGATCTTTTTACAAAGTTTTAATCAAAGGAGCTGATCATGAACCCTATCTCTGCTGAACCTAAAAAGAAAAAAGGCGTAGCTCTTGCTGGAGTTGCCGCAGGTGCAACAGCTATTTGTACAGTAGGACATACAGGCAACGATCTTCATTACCGAGGTTACGATATTCTTGATTTGGCTAAATTCGCAACTTTTGAAGAAGTAGCTTACTTATTAATTTATGGTGAATTACCTTCGCAAGTAGCACTTAATACTTATAAAAATACTTTAAAGAAACTTCGTGATATTCCAAATGCCCTAAAAGATATTCTAGAAAAAATTCCTAAGACTGCTCACCCAATGGATGTGATGCGAACAGCCTGTTCTGCATTAGGCACACTTGAACAGGAAAATTTAGATCGAAATATTAAGGGAACACAATTAATAGGTGATCGACTTATTTCATGTTTTCCCGGCATTTTGATTTATTGGTATCACTTTACACATTCCGGTAAACGTATATCACTAGAAACCAACCAAGATTCGATCGCAGGGCACTTTCTTGAATTACTTCATGGTAAGCCCCCCACTCCTCTTCAAATCCAAGCAATGAATTGTTCGCTAGTTCTTTATGCCGAGCATGAATTTAATGCATCGACATTTACAGCTAGAGTTATCGCTGGAACATTGTCTGATACTTATTCTTGCATTACAGGAGCAATAGGAGCATTAAGAGGTCCTAAACATGGCGGCGCTAATGAGGCCGCAATGGAAATTATTAGCCGTTACAAAAATGCAGATGATGCTGAATTAGATATTATGAAGCGCATCGCCAACAAAGAAATAATTATCGGATTCGGTCACCCAGTGTACACAATTGCAGATCCTCGAAACGACTCTATTAAGTTAGTAAGCAAAGCCTTATCTGAAGATGCAGGAGATATGAAACTCTTCGATATTTCATCACGATTGGAAGCAGTGATGTGGCGAGAGAAAAAAATGTTTCCTAATCTAGATTGGTATAGCGCATCAAGTTATCACTTAATGGGGATTCCCACAGAAATGTTCACGCCAATTTTTGTGATTTCGAGAACAACAGGTTGGATTGCACATGTCATAGAACAACGTATTGATAATAGAATTATTCGTCCAAACGCTGAATATACAGGTCCTGAAAACCGACAATTTAAACCTATTAATGAAAGATAAATATGTCAGTTCATATTTCAAATAATCGCCCTCTTCCTGATCAAGTTATTGTTGATATTGCAACCTATGTGGATGAATTTGATATTTCTTCAAAAGAAGCTATTGAAACAGCAAGATATTGTTTAATGGATACGTTAGGTTGTGGTTTTGAAGCCCTTCAATACCCCGCTTGCACAAAATTACTTGGTCCTATTATCAAAGGAACCTCTGTCCCTGATGGGGTTAAAATTCCGGGTACAAATTATCAACTTGATCCAATATTGGCTGCATTTAATATTGGTGCAATGATACGCTGGCTTGATTTTAATGATACATGGCTTGCAGCTGAATGGGGTCATCCATCTGATAACCTAGGAGGTATTCTCGCAGCAGCTGATTACATATCAAGAAAAAATATTAGTGAAGGTAAAAAATCACTCCGGATCATTGATGTACTCACTGCCATGATTAAAGCACATGAAATTCAAGGTGTTTTGGCATTAGAAAATAGCTTTAATCGTGTAGGTTTAGATCACGTAATCTTAGTAAAAGTTGCATCAACTGCTGTAGTTACAAAACTTTTAGGTGGCAATAAAAACGATATTATCAATGCACTTTCAAATGCATTTATTGATGGTCAGAGTCTAAGAACTTATCGTCATAGTCCTAATACAGGGTCAAGAAAATCATGGGCCGCCGGAGATGCAACATCTCGAGCAGTGCGTCTTGCTTGGATGACCTTGCAAGGTGAAATGGGATATCCGTCTGCACTCACCGCTAAAACATGGGGCTTTTATGATGTTTTATTTAAAGGCAATGCTTTTAAGTTTCAACGGCCTTATGGAACTTACGTCATGGAACATGTTCTTTTTAAGATTTCATTCCCCGCAGAATTTCACGCGCAGACAGCGGTTGAATGTGCATTTAAACTCCACCAAAAAGAATCAACAAAATTAGATACTCTAGAAAAAATTAATGCAATAGATAAAATCGTTATACGCACTCACGAATCTGCTATTCGCATTATCGATAAACAAGGTCCTCTTGATAATCCAGCAGATCGAGATCATTGTATTCAATACATGGCAGCTATTGGATTACTCCAAGGACAACTGACTGCGCAAGATTATGAGGATGATAAAGCTAAAGATCCACGTATTGACGCTATTCGAAACAAAATGATTTGTATCGAAGAGCCGCAATACACAAAGGATTATTTAGATCCTGAAAAACGCTCTATAGCAAATGCTATTCAAATTTTTTATAAAGATGGTTCAACGTCAGAAGAAGTTGCAGTTGAATATCCCATTGGGCATCGTAAAAGACGTATAGAAGGTATTCCTGAATTAATTAAAAAGTTTAAGATAAATTTGGCGCGGATCTTTGATCAAAACAAGCAAAAAGAAATTTTAGAGCTTTGTTTGGATCATGATCAATTTCTTCATACCGAAGTACCTAAATTCATGGATATGTTGGCCAAATCATAAGGAAAGGATAAATGGCGGAAGGGGCGGGATTCGAACCCGCGTTAGGTTATTCACCTAAACACGCTTTCCAGGCGTGCGACTTAAACCGCTCATCCACCCTTCCGAAGAAAACGAGATTATATCTTATGAAATTAAACGATTTGATATTTCTCACTTGATTAAACTTAATACTAGTATTAAGGTGGAGTTATTGGTTTAATTTGTATCACATCAGTGAAGTGCATCCAAATTAATAACTTTCAAAGATATTGATTTTATATTTTATTAACTTTTTTATTTAAAACTTAGGGGTAGTTTATGGGCTTAGAAACATTAAATAATCTTGGAGTGAAACATCCTTTCAAGGCTAAATACGACAATTACATTGGTGGAAAATTTGTACCTCCAGTGGATGGTAAATATTTTGAAAATATTTCACCTGTGACAGGTAAAGTATTTTGTGAGGTTGCGCGATCAAATGAAAAAGACGTTAACCTCGCTTTAGATGCTGCGCACGCAGCCAAAGATGGCTGGGCTAAAAAGAGTCCTACTGAACGCGCTAATGTTCTTATGCAAATTGCAGACATTATGGAAAAAAATCTTTCAACGATTGCAATCGCTGAAACTATTGATAATGGTAAGCCACTTCGTGAAACCACCTATGCAGATATTCCTTTAGCGATTGATCACTTCAGATATTTTGCTAGCTGCGTTAGAGCTCAAGAAGGCAGCATTGGTGAGATTGATCACGACACGATGGCCTATCACTTCCATGAGCCTCTTGGTGTTGTCGGACAAATTATTCCGTGGAATTTCCCAATTCTTATGGCGGCTTGGAAGTTAGCGCCTGCAATTGCGGCTGGTAATTGTGTCGTGATTAAACCTGCTGAGCAAACACCTGTGTCTATCATGGTAGTCATTGAACTTGTAGGTCATCTTCTTCCGCCTGGCGTTTTAAATATTATCAATGGTTTCGGATTAGAAGCTGGTAAGCCACTAGCAAGCTCACCTCGTATTGCAAAAATTGCATTTACAGGTGAAACATCAACAGGTCGCTTAATCATGCAATACGCTTCTCAAAATCTTATTCCTGTTACTTTGGAACTTGGTGGTAAATCACCTAACATTTTCTTTGAAGATGTGATGGATAAAGATGACAACTTCTTTGATAAGGCGCTAGAAGGTTTCACATTATTTGCACTCAACCAAGGTGAAGTCTGTACATGTCCTTCTCGTGCTTTAATTCAAGAATCAATTTATGATAAATTTATGGAGCGCGCACTCAAACGTGTAGCAGCTATCAAACAAGATAATCCACTTGATATGAATACGATGATTGGCGCTCAAGCATCAAGTGAGCAAGTAGAAAAAATTATGTCTTATATCAAGATTGGTCAAGAAGAAGGTGCTCAGCTCCTCATTGGCGGTAATCGCAAAAAATTAACTGGTGACTTAGCAGATGGTTATTATATTGAGCCTACCGTATTTAAAGGTCATAACAAAATGCGAATTTTCCAAGAAGAAATTTTTGGGCCTGTGGTATCTGTCACTACTTTTAAAGATGAAGCTGAAGCACTCGAAATTGCAAATGACACACTTTATGGTTTAGGTTCAGGTGTATGGTCACGTAATGGCAACCGAGCATTCAGAATGGGTAAAGGCATTCAAGCAGGTCGCGTTTGGACTAATTGCTACCATGCTTATCCTGCTCATGCAGCATTCGGTGGATACAAACAATCAGGTATTGGTCGCGAAACACATAAAATGATGCTTGATCATTACCAACAAACAAAGAATCTTTTAGTTAGCTATAGTGAAAATAAACTTGGCTTCTTTTAAGATTCAATTTAACTAAAACATAAGGCAGGGCTCAAAGCTCTGCCTTTCTTTTTTATGGAAAAAACTTTTACACGTATAGATACAACTGAAGCTGCTAACAAGCTCATTGATTCTTTAAAAGAAAAATATGGTGAAATCATATTTCATCAATCAGGGGGTTGTTGTGATGGAAGTGCTCCTATGTGCTACCCCAAAGGTGAATTTTACTTAGGAGGCTCTGACGTTGAAGTGGGCATTACTCATGGTGTCCATTTCTATATGGGAGCCAGTCAATTCTCCTACTGGGAACATACGCATCTCACCCTTGACGCCATTCCAGGTAATGGCGGTCAATTTTCGCTTGAAAATGGGACTGGTATGCGTTTTATCATTCGATCACGCTTATATAGTGATGAAGAATGGGCTTATTTAAGTAGACACCCCGTGAAACAGTGTGGGTAAAAGACCTTCCCTTAGGTTAAAATAATCACTGGCGGGCCTCCCCGCATTGTAATTTAGCCAACCTGGTCAGGTGCGGAAGCAAGCAGCCACAACTAAAGAAACAAGTGCCGGGGGTCTGGCTCGCCTTTTAATTAACTTGGATTGGTTAAACATTATTCATGAGTTATCAAGTTCTTGCTCGCAAATACCGCCCTCGTTCGTTCGATACGCTCGTCGGTCAAGCACATGTCGTGCAAGCACTTAAAAATGCACTTGATCAAAAAAGACTTCATCATGCTTATCTTTTTACAGGCACCCGTGGTGTTGGTAAAACTACATTAGCGCGTATTCTTGCAAAATCTCTTAATTGTGAAAAAGGCATCAGTTCATCGCCTTGTGGCATTTGTGCGGCATGTTCAGAAATAGATCAGGGTCGCTACGTAGACTTAATTGAGGTCGATGCGGCATCCAATACCCAAGTGGATAATATGCGCGATCTTTTAGATAATGCGCAGTACGCTCCCACACAAGGACAATTTAAGATTTATATCATTGATGAAGTGCATATGCTTTCAAAAAGTGCATTTAATGCAATGTTAAAAACGTTGGAAGAACCACCAGAACACGTCAAATTTATCTTAGCAACGACTGATCCCCAAAAAGTGCCAGTCACTGTTTTATCGAGATGCTTACAGTTTAATTTAAAACAAATGCCTTCTCTATCTATTTCAGAATATTTGGAAAAAATACTAAAAGAAGAAGGTATCGCCTATGAAATCAATGCGCTCTATCACATTGCAAAATCAGCCAATGGAAGTATGCGTGATGCATTATCAATTCTCGATCAAGGTATCGCTTATTGCGGGGGCACCATTGAAGAAACTACGATCAAGCAAATGCTTGGTGCTATTGACCAATCATACTTATTTAACTTAATTCATGCAGTCATTGAGCAAGATGGCAATAAAGTTCTTGAGATTGCGAAAGAAATGAATGAAAGAAATCTTTCGTTTGATGCAGCGCTTAATGATCTTGCTAACCTTATTCAAACAATTAGCGTGGCTCAAGCTATCCCAGACGCTTTAGAGGCGTCTTATCTTGATCGCGATCAAGTCATTACATTAACAAAACAAATAAGTGCGGAACAATTGCAACTTCTTTATCAAATTGCCATATTAGGACGACGAGATCTTTATTTAGCGCCTGAAGAGTTTGCTGGATTTACAATGACACTTTTAAGAATGCTTTCTTTCGCACCTCAAGAATCGATCGCCTCAAAAATGGTATCGCCACAAAAAAAAGAAATTCTAACTGATACAGTAAAGCCTGAAATAATTTCAAAGCCAAACGAAGTACTGTCAAACGCCTTTGAAATTAAAAAAAAAATTGAAGCCATAGACGAAATAAAAAATGAAGAAAAAAAAGAAACTATAACCTTCAATGGAAATTGGCGTGAGCTTGTAGATCAATTGAAATTAGGTTTAGTGAAAGCCCTTGCACAACAATCAGAACTTGTAAGCTTTAAAAATAATGAGATGATTTTATCTATTGCGGATGAACATAAACATCTACTTAATGAAACTTACCAAAAAAAATTAGAATCTAGTTTATCTGAGTATTTTAATCAACGTATCAAACTTGTGATCTTGCAAAAAGGTGCAAACAATTCACCACTTAAGCAAAAGCAAGAAGAACGTTCAACACTTATGAAAGATACAGAAGAAGCTATGCTGCAAGATCAATTTGTTCAATCATTACTTACAGAATTTAATGCTGAAATTATTCCATCTAGCATTAAACCTAATCAATCTTTATAAGGAGTCGTCATATGATAAAAGGTGGCATGGGCAATTTAATGAAGCAAGCACAAATGATGCAAGCCAATATGCAAAAAGCACAGGATGAACTTGGGCAGATTGACGTAGAAGGTATCGCTAGCAACGGGCTTGTTAAAATCGCTATCTCTTGCAAACATCAAATTAAAAAGATTTCTATTGATCCTTCTGTGATGAATGATCATGAAATGTTAGAAGATCTCTTAATAGTTGCTTTTAAAGATGCATTACAAAAAATCGAACAAACAACTAATGCCAAGATGGGCACTATGTTACCACCTGGAATGAAATTACCTTTCTAATTTTATTGTATGAAAAATACTGAAGCACTTGAACAGCTCGTTGATGCCTTAAGGTGCTTACCCGGTATTGGTCCTAAATCAGCTTTACGTATGGCTTACCATCTTTTGCAACATGACAGAAAAGGTGCCTCTCAACTTGCAACATCAATAGCGAATGCCATTGAACTTGTAGGGCATTGTTCTCATTGTAATAATTTTTCTGAAGAAGTGATCTGCTCACTTTGCTCATCTAAAGAACGTGATCCTTCACTTCTTTGTGTCATTGAAATGCCGAGTGATCTTATGATGCTAGAACAAACGCATTCTTATAACGGCATGTATTTTATATTGATGGGTAAACTCTCACCATTGGATGGCATTGGACCTAAAGACATCCATTTAGACAGGCTTTTGAAAAGACTTGATGCAGGCATCGTTAAAGAAGTGATTTTGGCTAATAATTTTACAGTGAGTGGGGATGCTACTGCACATTACGTGACTGAACTTCTAAAATCACGTGGTATTAAATTAAGTCGTATTGCAAGAGGTTTGCCCATGGGCGGCGAGATTGAATATGTGGATAGTGGCACGCTCGCTCAAGCGATGATTGAACGAAAAACGATTAAAGACTAAAGGTAATTTAATATATCTTTTGGTTTATCAATGATATGGTGAGCATTCCAATTTCTACCATCATCACCCTCTTCTAAATAACCATAGCGTGCAATCATACTAATCATACCGGCATCATTTGCCGCAATAACATCACGTCTATCATCCCCCAGATAAATAACTTCAGATGGCTGAATGGAAAGCATCGATGCAGCTTTCATAAGACCTTCTGGTGATGGTTTTGGAGTATCAACATCATCGCCTGATATAAGACATTGCGCATACTTCAAAAGAGGATGTGTCGTCACAATGGGTCCTGCAAATTTTTTTGCTTTATTGGTGACTATACCCCAAGTAATTTTTCTATCATTTAAATCTTCAATTAAATCTTCAATACCTTCCATACATTGGACATCTTGATTGAATATTTCTTTATAGATACTTAAAAACTCTTCGATACGTGAATCAAATAAAGGATCATTTTTATCCATATCAAAACCGGCCTTAAGAAGACCTGCAGCACCATGAGAAGCAAAGGGTCGGCCTTTTAAAAAAGGAATCGGGGCTAAATGATATTTTTGTCTTAATTGATTAAGCGCTCCTACGAGTTGCGGCGCACTATCTATTAAAGTTCCGTCTAAATCGAAAAGGACAGCTTTCATGATGAGTCTTTAGTCACTTCAATCAGGTAATTGACTGAAACATCATCACCTAATTTATACACTTCTGTGATTGGGTTGTAAGTCATGCCCACTAATGTTTTTATATTTAAATTTTCTTGTCTACACCATGCGATCAACTCAGAAGGTTTGATAAATTTTTCATAATCATGTGTGCCCCGTGGTAATAATTTAAGAATATATTCAGCACCAATCACAGCAAATAAGTAAGCCTTGATATTGCGATTAATCGTTGACATAAAAAGTGTACCGCCAGGTTTTAAAAGTTTTGCACATAAAGACACAATATTTGATGGCTCTGGCACATGCTCTAACATCTCCATACATGTGATGACATCAAATATAGGCCCATGTTTTGAGGCTAAAGCTTCTAATGATATACATTGATAATCAATGTCTAGTTTGGATTGAAGTGCATGAAGTTTTGCAATAGTAATCACTTTTTCACCCATATCAATTCCTGTCACATCCGCACCAAGTTTTGCCATAGACTCGGAAAGAATACCTCCTCCGCAACCAACATCGAGCACTTTTTTGTTTTTTAAATTCACTTTTTCATCAATAAAATTAAGTCGAAGTGGATTAATTTGATGAAGCGGTTTAAATTCACTACCCTCATCCCACCATTTGTGAGCGAGCTCGTTAAATTTATCAACTTCCTCTTGAGAAACGTTTATACGTTTTGTTTTAGCTTGAGTTGCCATCTTAGCGCTATATCCTTACATGCTTGAATATCCATGGATGTTAAGAGTCCTTCTTCATATTGCAATATGCCATTCACCCACACATGACTGACTTCTTCACGTGAGGCTGCATAAATTAAATGACTCATAGGATCATACATAGGTAATGTCGATACATGATCCATATTAAATACAGTGAGATCCGCCAATTTATCTTTTTCAATAGATCCAATACGATCATCCAATCCCAATGCTTTTGCACCATTAATGGTCACCATTTCTAAAGATGTTTTAGCATTGAGTGTCGCAGGATTTTTTGTGATTCCTTTAGCAAGTAAAGATGCTAATTGCATATCATGCAATATATCTTGCTTATTATTGCTCGCACTTCCATCCGTACCTAAACATACATTAATGCTGTGTTTTTGCAATGTCTCTATATCTGCGATACCACTACCTAATTTTAAATTTGAGGATGGGCAATGAATGACTGATACTGATTCTTTTGAAAATGTGGTTAAATCTTGATCATTCAAATACACGGAATGTACTGCCATAAATTGAGGACTCAAAACGCCGAGACGGTGAAGTCTTTCAATGGGCCTTATTTGATATTGTTTTAAGCTCTCATTGATTTCATCTTCTGTTTCATGCACATGCATATGAATAGTGAGATTGAGCTGATTAGCATAAGTTAAAACGTGATCTAGCGTCTTATCTGAAACTGAATAAGGTGCATGAGGTGCTAGACTTGAAGTAATTAATGCTTCATCTCGCCAGCCATCACGAGCCTCAAGACCTTTCATCAAATAATCTTCCCCGTCACTCGCATAATTCGATGGGTAATCCATAACAAAAAGGCCAATGTTAGCTCTCATACCGCTTTGCTTAATCGCACGAGAAGCTGCCTCAGGATAAAAATACATTTCATTGAATGTCGTCACACCACTTTTTAACATTTCAGCACACGCAATCAATGTACCATCATAAACAAAATCAGGTGTAACCCATTTTTTTTCAAGCGGCCAAATAGATTCATTAAGCCATGTATGAAGTGGCTGATCATCAGCGAAACCCCTAAATAAATTCATCGCAGCATGTGTATGCGCATTGATAAGGCCAGGGGTTACTATATGATGGTGTAAATGAAAGTGTTGAGTGGTTTGATAAAGTGATGTCACTTTTTTTGTTTCAATAATATCAATGATTCGATCCTGATCGATAATGATCGAATGATCTTCAAGCGTTATGTTGTGTGGCCTAACAGGACAGATCCATTTAGCAGAAATAATCGTGCTGACATGTTGGATTTGGGAATCTGCCATCAACTATGATTCGAAGGGATGTTTAAGAACGATCGTTTCGTCACGCTCAGGGCCGGTCGATACAACATGAATGGGCACTTCGCATAATTTTTCTAATGTTTTGAGATAATGCTGCGCATTTTTGGGTAACGCATCCCATGATTTAATGCCGAAGGTATTTTCACTCCAACCATCCACTTCAATCAGTATAGGTTTACAACGTTCCACCTGATCAGCACCCAAAGGTAGTAGATCAATTTTCTTACCATCCAATTCGTAACCTACGCATATCCCAATTTTTTTAATACCATCTAAGACATCTAACTTAGTAATACATAAACCTGAAAGGCTATTAATCATGGCAGAGCGTTTTAACGCCGCGGCATCAAACCAACCACAACGTCTTTTACGCTTAGTGACTGTGCCAATTTCCCTACCTTTTGTTGACATTTGATACCCAGGTGTATTTTCAGTTTCGATATCAAGCTCACTTGGGAAAGGTCCGCCACCGACACGCGTTGTGTATGCTTTAGTAATACCTAAAATATAATGCAGCATATGAGGGCCTACACCAGCACCTGCTGCTGCTTGTCCTGACACACAATTCGATGAAGTTACATAAGGATAAGTGCCATGATCGATATCTAAAAGAGAACCTTGCGCGCCTTCAAATAATAAATTTTTATTGCTAGCATTTGCCTCATAAAGTTTTTGTGATACATCTGCAAGATAGGGTTTAATTTTTTCAGCATGCGTCATCGAAAGATCGAATTGTTCATTCACATCAATCGGATCTTTTTTTAAATAATGTTGCAAGACAAAATTATGATAATCCATCACTTCAATAAGTTTCTTTTTAAATGATTCTGGATTAAGTAAGTCATATACACGAAGGGAACGACGTGCGACCTTGTCTTCGTAAGCAGGGCCAATACCCTTACCTGTGGTCCCAATCTTAGCTTCGCGCATTGCTTCTCGAGCTTGATCGAGCGCGACATGATGTTTTAGAATTAATGGGCAGCCTGGACTTACAAATAAACGACTCTTGACCTCAATGCCATCTTTTTCAAGCGTTTTAATTTCGTGAAGCAAATGTTCAATATCGAGCACCACGCCATTACCGATAAAACAATCCACATTGTTACGAATAATGCCTGAAGGTACTAAATTCAATTTATATTCTTTTTGATGAGATCCTTGGCCAATAACTAACGTATGTCCGGCATTATGTCCGCCTTGAAAACGCACGACACCCTGTGCATGATCGGTTAACCAATCGACAATCTTACCTTTACCCTCATCACCCCATTGCGTACCAATAACTACTAAATTTTTTGCCATCTTCAATTAAACCGTTTTCACTTTCCACGCTTGAGATGCATCTTGAATCAAAATTCGATCACAATTATTCTCGACTGCATTCATATTTCCAAATAAATCCATGGCTACAATTTCACCTTGTTGACGTAAAGACTCAATCGCTTTTTGTAATTCAGTATCGTTGCATTGAGGCGCTAATATAGCTTTCGCTTTTTTACTATTTGGAAATAAAGTGACTATATTTTTTAGGTCCATCGTAAACCCTGTTGCAGGGCGATTGCGGCCGAAAGAAGCCCCAATATTGTCATAGCGACCACCGAGTGCAATGGGTGAGTAGCAATTCTCAGCATACACAGAAAAAACCAAACCATTATGGTATTGATAGCCACGAATATCACTCAAATCATATGAAATTTTAATTTGATTGTTTTTTAATGCCTTATCGATTTGATTTAAAAATTGCAACGCATTTTGAATCGCTTTAACTTGTGGCAATGTTTTCTCGGCTTCTTTTAAGACATTCACATCGCCATAAAGATTTACTAATGTAATTAATGCATCACGATTTTTTTTATCCATCGATTTAGTCAAATCAATAATTTCTGATTTGTCTTTTTTCTGCATCGCCTGATATAAAAGATCGAGCTGATCGCTTTCGATATTAGTTGACGCAATCAAAGTTGTAAAAATATCAAGATGATTAAAATCAAATACTGGATTTTTGATACCTATCGTACTGAGTGTTTTAATCAGAAGCGTTTGAATTTCAAGATCAGCCTCAATCCCTTTAAATCCGTAAAGTTCAGCGCCAATCTGGAAAGGCTCTCTTGATTGAAGAAAGCTTGCAGGTTTTGTTCTCAATACTGAACCTGCGTAAGACAGTCTTGTCACTTCGTCATTCTGAATAAGGTGTGCATCGATCCGGGCGACTTGAGGCGTGATGTCCGCACGGACCCCCATAAGTCTTCCTGATAATTGATCAACGACTTTAAATGTATCAAGGTCCATATCCTGACCATTGCTATTTAAAGATTCAATGTATTCCAACATAGGAGGAATGACATAGACATAACCATGCACTTGATAGAGATCAAGAATAGAGCGTCTTAAAGACTCAAGATAGACAGCATCATCGGGGAGCATGTCTTCAACATAATCTGGGAGTGTCCATTGATTCATCGACTATCGACCTAATAATAAAAAAATTAATCCTAATAAAAAAGACATCAAACCCATAAAACGAATCTGTCCACGTCTCATTGTAATCATTTTTTTGAAAGTTTCACGCCACCCTTCTGGGAAACATAACGGCATCAAACCTTCTAATATCAACATGAGACCCAAAGATGAAAAAAGCCAATTTTTCATCTTTATTCTTTTTTCTTCTTTGAGCTTCGCATGTATTTCAAAAAGTCAGAGTTAGGATCTAAGACCATGACATCTGCCTTATCTTTAAAGCTCTTCTTATAAGCTTCGATGCTACGATAAAAAGCATAAAATTCTGGATTCTTAGCATAAGCATTTGCATAAATTTCAGAAGCTTTTGCATCGCCCTCACCTTTCATCTTCTGTGCTTCTTTATAGGCTTCGGCAATAATGACATCACGTTGCTTTTCAGCATCGGCACGAATTTTTTCTGAAGCAGCAAAACCTTGAGATCGTAATTCGTTGGCTACAGATTTACGTTCGGCTTCCATACGTTGATACACAGACTCGCTCACTTCTTTCGGAAGATCGACACGTCTTAGACGCACATCTAATATTTGAATACCCATCGAGCGTAAATCTCGATCAGCACGCTCTGTGAGAATTTGCATAATTTCTCCACGCTCGCCTGACACAACATCATGAATCGTTCTTTTACCAAATTCAGCTCTTAAGCCATCATTCACCGTCTGCGAGATTCGTCTTTCAGCTTGCACTTCATCGCCTTTCACTGACACATAATATTTCGCAGGATCCACAATTTTCCATTTAATAAATGAATCCACGAGTACGTTTTTCTTTTCACTTGTGATGAAACGATCCGGCTCTTGCCAATTTAGGGTCAAAATACGATTGTCATAAAATTGCACGTTATCCACTAAAGGTGTTTTGAAATAAAGTCCGGGTTCTTTTTTAATAGAAATAATTTCACCTAAGCGAAATACAATGGCATATTCTCTCTGATCAACGGTAAAAGTCGACATCGCCAAAATCACGATGCTCACTAATAAGCTCACTAATAAAAAGGTAAGTTTTCTCATAATTTATCTTGACTCTCGATCTCGTGATTTAAAGGCATCACGTGAACGCTCTAAGTTTTGTGATGCGGTTTGGCCCTGATTCATATCAACCTGTGGCGTCACATTGACTAAGGGTGATGTCACGTCCCGAGCATTAGGGGTCACTTGCTGGATCAATTTATCTAAAGGTAAATAAAGTAGACTATTTGAATTTTTTTGATCTACAAACACTTTAGAGACGTTTGATAAAATTTGTTCTTGCGCTTCAATATAAAGTCGATCACGCATCACTTCAGGTGCACGATCATATTGCGTTAAAATTTGCTCGAAGCGGCTTGCATTACCTTTCGCTTCATTTTCTACTCTTAGGCGATAGCCTTGCGCTTCTGCCGTCAGTCTCGATGCAGTACCTTTAGCTTTAGGAATAATATCGTTAGCATAGGCTTGACCTTCATTTTTTTGACGCTCTAAATCTTGTTTAGCTTTCACTGCATCATCGAATGATGCCTGCACTTGCTCGGGCGGCTGAGCATTTTGCATAGTGACACTCGTCACATTGATGCCTGTGTTATAACGATCCAAAATTTCTTGCATCAATTTTTTAGCTTTCACGGCAATTTCTTCTCGACCTTCATATAAAGCAAAATCCATTTTACTTTTACCCACAATCTCACGAATCGCACTCTCAGCAGCACCTCGCACAGATGATTCAGCTGAACGATTATTAAACAAATAATCTTCTACCGACTTTAAGTTATATTGCACCGCGAATTGAAGGTCGATAATATTTTCATCATCGGTCAACATTAAAGACTCTTTAAGTTCTTTCGACCTCGCAGCGCCATCACCTGCTGAACGGTAGCCTACTTCAATCGTACGTATCTGTTCAAGATTGACGACTTCGACTGACTCAACAGGAAATGGAATGTGCCAACGAGGGCCTGGCATAGTGACTTCTGTATTTTTTCCAAATCTTAAAACGACACCACGGGAACCCTGGTCCACTATATAAAAACCAGTTGCTGCCCAAATGAGAAAAAAAATCAGAAGAATAGATGAAATCGGAAAATGATCGTTGCTTGGCTGAGAGCTTCCATTCCCTGTATTGGGTTTAGATCCCTTTTGTGGAGCTTCTTTTTTTCCAAAAATTCGTCCGATCTTTTTACCAAGATCATTCAACAACTCATCAAGATCTGGAGGTCCTTCTTCTTGATTATTATTTTGCCCAGGGTTCTTTGCCATAAATTTATACTAACTATTGATTAAGGGGGTTTTCTTCAGTTACGTCGGCTTCCAATACTTGCTTTGAAGCATATATTTCGAGGATCGCATCCTTTAAAAGTTCAATCCCCTCGCCTGTCTTTGCAGATAGCTGAATAGTTGAAATTCTACCATATTCATCCCTTTCCTGATTTGCCTTTATATCAAGCCTATCAATCTGATTTAAAACAAGAATTTGAGGTATTAAGGATGCTTTAATCTCGTTTAGAATCTTATTGACTGCGATGATTTGTTCACCATGATTAGGATTAGCCATATTCACGACATGAAGCAATAAATCGGCCTCTCTCGACTCTTCTAGCGTTGATTTAAAAGCTTCAATCAAGGTCGTGGGAAGTGACTTTATAAATCCCACCGTATCTGAAATCACACATTCCACACCCTCTTCAATAAAGAGTTTCCTAGAAGTTGTATCAAGTGTTGCAAAAAGCTGATTCATCGCCAAAGCATTGGCGCGAGTGAGCTGATTAAAGAGTGTTGATTTGCCAGCGTTGGTATAACCTACAATTGAGATATTAAGCACATTTGAGCGACTTCTTTTTTTTCGCTGCATCGACCGTTGTCGTTTTAATTTATCGAGTTTTTCTTTTAACTGCTTTATTCGAAGCCTCAACATACGACGGTCGAGTTCTAATTGTTTTTCACCAGGGCCACCTCTCACTCCAATACCGCCCTTTTGTCTTTCTAAATGACTCCAGCCTTTAATTAAACGGGTTGATAAATGATCAAGTTGTGCCAACTCGACTTGGAGTTTGCCTTCGTGGCTTTTGGCGCGCTTTGCAAATATGAATAAGATGAGTGCAGTACGATCTAAAATACGCGTACTAAAGTATTTTTCTAGATTACGTTCTTGCGAAGGGCTTAAGTTGTGATTAAAAATCACTGTATCTGCCTTGGACTCTTGGATGATAAATTTAACTTCTTCGGCTTTTCCTGAACCTAAAAAATATTTTGGGTCAGGTGCCGATCTTTTGATATTAACCGTGCTGACAATTTTCATATCAGCACTTAATACTAACTCTTTAATTTCTTCGACACTCTCTTCGAAATCGGTATCTCCAAAATTAATACTGATGACACAAGCTGACTTGCCCTCATTCGGACGTTCAAACATTAATCGTCATCTGCTGGAGGCTCTATATTGACATTGCGCATGGGCACAATCGTTGAAATGGCATGTTTATAGACTAATTGGCTGACTGTATTTTTGAGAAGAATTGCGTACTGATCAAAAGATTCGATGTTACCTTGTAATTTAATACCGTTCATCAAATAAATAGAGACGGATACATGTTCTTTTCTAAGTTGATTTAAAAAATCATCTTGTAAATGCGTGCTCTTTTTATCCATAGTCAATTCCAAGTAATGTTATAAGTAAAGATTT
>Ga0255152_1000281_pt1 | contig 16511 bp, 20 predicted proteins | sample Atl_Yuk_RepC_8h_FD_183624 | JGI IMG/M metagenome (GOLD analysis project Ga0255152, IMG submission 183624) | Freshwater microbial communities from Altamaha River, Georgia, United States - Atl_Yuk_RepC_8h | ecosystem: Environmental > Aquatic > Freshwater > River | place: USA: Georgia | collected...
TCGGCCTTTCTAAGGCCTGTCCAAATAATGAGACAGTTCATCTCAAACCTTGATACGCCCATACGCCCATATCACAGATATGAAGGTTTGTCAAGAGCCCGCAAAATCGCAGGGTATAGGAAAGGATATCCATTACTCCTGGTAAGATAACAAACCTTGTATTGGGCATATGCTGGATATGCGGATATGAAGGTTTGGGATACAAAGGTTTGAAGGTTTGAGATAAATAAATTATTCTGGTTTTTTTATTTTTATGCAGGAAACCCTGATAGAGTATAATAGAAACCAGAAATATAAAATAGTAAAAGGAGCAATATGAGAACAGGTATACACCAAGGCCCTAGAGGTCTAAGAGATGTATCAGCAATAAATGAACCACTAAACCTAGATATGAGCCTAGCCGAATCTGTCCGTCTATCCATATCCAAGGCTACATGGCTATCTGAGGAAGATTTAGGAGCAGCCAAACAAGCAGTCCTATTGGCAGAAACCATAGATGCCTTTCCTGAGAAACGCCATCAGAATGCACCTATCCTAATAGCCTTACTTGGCAATCTAGGTTTGCTCAATAACCGCAAGGCTACAGAAATGTCTCCAGCAGATATGTTGGCTGCAATTGCTAATGGCTAATTGGCTTCCTACTTACTTTACCGTGCCACTTTCAGAAGATTATCCTACTGATGGCAATAAGGTAATTAATATTGCACAAACCTTATGGCGATTACCTGAGAAGAACGATGAAATCCTGGTATTAACTGACTGGCAAAAGGATTTAATCAACAGGGTCTTAGAGCGATATCCAGATACCTACCACGACCCTTCTAAGGCTGGTAGGCTGCGTTATAAGCAGGTAGTGATATCTATGCCTAGGAAGAACGGAAAGAGCCTCCTAGGAGCCTTATTTGCCCTTTATGGGATGCTCCTGCATGAGCCTGCACCTGAAGTTATCTCTGTTGCAGCATCTGCTGATCAGGCTAAAATCGTTTATCGCAGGCTAAAACACCAGGTAGATTCAAGTGAATTGCTTGCACATTTCTTTAGTAAATCCACAGAACATAGAGGACTTTGGACTAAAGATGGTACAGGTATGTATAAGGTTATTGGTAGTAATGTTGCAACTGCTCAAGGTCTGCATCCTTCCATGGTTATATTTGACGAGTTGCATGTTGCCAAAGAAGATGTTTGGACTGCTATGAGCCTTGGTTCTGCTACCCGCACAGATGGCATAACAATTGGAATCACAACTGCTGGCGATGACACATCAAACCTTCTCAAACATTTGTACGAAAGAGGAATGGCTGCCATAAATGGGCAAGAAGACTTGGAAAGATTTGGATTCTTCTGCTGGGAAGCACCAAAGGGTTGTGCCCTAGATGATGAAGAGGCTGTGCGTACCGCAAACCCACAATTAGCAAGCGGAATCCTAAATTGGGAATCTGTCAAGAATGAATTAGCAACAATGCCTGAACCAGACGCTAGAAGATATCGTTTAAACCAGTTTGTGTCCAGTATGAACGCTTGGATCCCTGTTGGAGCCTGGTCTCAATGCCCTGAAGGAAGGCCAACCAACCCAGAAGTGTTTGCAATTGAAAGAACCTCTGGCTGGGAATATGTCAGTATTGTCACTGCACAGATGCAAGAAGACGGAAAGATAGCCACAGAATTGGTGGCATCATTAAATAATACAGATATAGATAATGTCATTAAAGTCTGTGTAGACCTGGCAAAATACGGAAAGCCATTTATCATGGATGGAAATGTGTTGGATGATTTGGGTGCTGCCCTAAAACAAAAGGGTTTGCGTGTACAAATGACAAGTAATAAAGATTTAATATCTGCGTCAAACAACACTTATAGTAGAATTATCAAGAGGCAATTAATTCATCCTCGTGATGAGATAGTTACCCTACAAATGCAACGAGCAGTACGCAAAAATAGCGGAGAATCATGGAGAATCGCCCGTAAAGATAGTGGAACTGATATTGATGCAGCAGTAGCAACAGTATTAGCCATCTGGTTTGTGGAAACACAAATCAAACCGCAACAGATGGTACATTGAGGAGAACGCAATGGGATTTAGAGACAGATTAGTAAGCAGACTTGGTTATGAGTTAACTCCAGCATTTGTTCCTGACACTGAAAATCGTGGAATAGCAAACACTGCACCAGCAAGAGAAGCAATTGGAGTAACACCAACTACTGCACTTACCCTTGTTCCTGTTTCAAGAGCAACTTCAGTTTTGGAAACTGCAATAATGCAGATCCCTGTAAATGTTTATAGAGGCAACGAACAATTAACAACACCGCTTTGGTTAGAAACACCAGATATTGAAAATCAAATTTCACAAGCAGAATGGCTTGGTACAACATTAATTCACATGGCTACATTTGGAAATGCTTATTGGTTAATTAAGCGTGGACAAAGAGGCATTGTAAATATTACAAACTTGCATCCAACAGATGTAAGCGTCTCAACAGATGAGACAGGAAAGATTTATTACTTGTATGGTTCAAAAAGATATTCATCAAAAGATATCAAGCATCTCAAATTGTGGCACAGTCCAAATGCAACAAGTCTTCTTGGTGAAGGACCAATTCAAAGACACAAATCAGTATTGCGTTCTGCATTAGATTTACATAATTATGCAGACAACTGGTTTAGAACAGCAGCAGTTCCAACAGGAACATTAACAACATCAGAATTTCTTTCTGCAGATGTAGCAAAACAAAATAAAGAAGCATTCATTGCATCTCAGCAAGAAAGAAGTATTGCAGTCCTTTCATCAGGTCTTAAGTATGATTCTATTTCACTTAACCCTGAGCAGGCACAATTCCTAGAAAACCAGAAGTTTATTACACGACAAATCGCAATGATGTTTGGTGTACCAACACTTTATTTGGGTCTAGGCATTGAAGGACAAGGCATGACTTATGTAAACGGTAACGAAGACAGAGCAAAACTATATGAAGATGGTTTACAACAATATATTGTTCGTATCCAGCAAGCGATTACAGATCTTCTTCCACGAGGACAGTACGCAGAATTTAATTTGACTGAGTTCCTTCGTCCAAATGTAAAAACAAGATATGAGTCATATGCAATTGGCTTAACAAATAATTTCTTGACAGTACCTGAAGTTCGTGAAATGGAAGGCATGTCAGAAATAACTCAACAACCAGTCGCAGTTGATGTCCCAGTTGACAATCAACCTGTGGCGTAAAATGGAGTAATGACTATGACAAATATGATTACCCGCTCATTTGAGATAAGAGCAACTGATGCTGAGAAGCGTGAAGTTTCTGGCATGGCTGTTCCTTATAATGACACAATTGACATTGGTGGTGGATGGTCTGAGCGCTTTGAAAAAGGTGCAGTAGATTTAAACGCAAATGTTAAATTATTCCGTGACCATGAAGACATCATTGGTGTCGTCACAGAAATGGAAGAATCTGATGAAGGCCTATTAATTAGAGCAAAGATTTCAGAAACAGTTTTGGGAAATGAGACACTTAACTTGGTTAAGGATGGAGCAATCCGCTCATTCTCAGTTGGATTCATCCCAGTAATAGATGAAAAGAAAGACAAAACAATAATCCGTAAAAAGGTTGACCTTAAGGAAGTATCCTTAGTGGCATTTCCTGCTTACGATAAGGCTGAAGTACTTTCAGTCAGAGAAGAAACCAATCAGGAGGAAATATCCATGGAAAAAGAAACACCTGATTACACTTCAGCAATTAACGAAGTTCGTAATCACGCAGAGGAGTTGGAGCGCCGTCTAGATGTAATTGCATCAACAGCAACTCCAACAATTCAAGTCCCACAGTTCCGTTCATTCGGTTCTTGGGTTAAGGCTGTAGCAGCAGGAAACGAAGATGCTCTTGCACTACACCGTACATTCACAGGTGCAGATTCAGGCGATTCTATTATGAAGAACGCTTGGGTATCTGACACTGTTCGTATTCTTAACGCTGGTCGCCCAACATTTAATGTTCTATCCTCAGCAGCACTACCTGCAGATGGAATGAATGTTGAGTATCCAAAGGTAAATACAAATACTCTCGCTGTTGGAGAACAGGCTGCAGAAGGCGATGTCCTTGACTACGGCAAGTTGACTCTAACATCTGAAACCGCTCCAATCAAGACATACGGTGGTTACACAGATATGTCTCGTCAGGTTGTAGAGCGTTCAAGCATTGCTTATGTTGACACTGCATTCCGTGCAATGGTCGCTAAGTATGCTGCTGCAACAAACGCTGCTGCTCGTGCTGCAGTTATTGCTGCATCTGGTGATTTCAACACCGCAACTGTCGCATCATGGGATGCTGACGAAGTAATCGGAGCACTTGCAAAGGCTGCTGCTGATGTAAATAACAACGCAGGTTATGCACTAGAAGTTATCCTTGTTTCAAGCGATGTCTTCCAGGCTCTTGCAAAGGTTGTAGACCAGGCTGGTCGCCCAATTCTTTCAAATGCAGGCGCAACTGTAAATACATTCGGTTCAATCAACCCAGTTGGTTTGACAGGAACAATTCTTGGTCTCCCAATCGTAATGGATCCATCACTCGCTAATGGTTCATTCTATGTTGGTAACTCTGCAGCACTCACAACTTACGAGTCTGCTGGTGCACCATTCCGTCTAAACGACGAAGAAATCACAACGCTAACAAATTCATTCTCAGTCTATGGATACTTGGGCATCGCTGCTCCAGAGCCAAAGGCAATGACTATTGTTGCAAACCCGCTTGACTAATTAATATAGGAGTAAGATTATGGACTGGACAGACTTGAAGGCATATGTAGGTGCATCTGCAAATGATGATGCCTATGTAGAAGAATGCTGGGATACAGCAAAGGATTTGGTTGCAAATTATATTGCATCCACCAAAGTTCCTGTTGGTGTGTTGAAGCGTTGCTATCTTGAAGTAGGTTCAGAACTATTCCATCGTCGTAACGCACCAATGGGAGTGGCTCAATATGCAACTTATGATGCAGCGCCGTTAAATACGGCAAGAGACCCTCTCGTTGGTGTGTATCCTTTACTTAACAGATACATGGTGAGATTCGGATGAATTTAGCAGAAGTAAGAACTGAACTTGAAAGTGCCATCATTCTTGGTGGTATCTCAAAAGTTTACAAGTATGTACCTGAAAGACCAAATCCACTCTGTGCGATTATGGAACCAGATACTGAGTTCATTACTGTATATGAAAACCAATACGATGCAGACTATGCAACTAATTGGAAAGTATTAATACTTGTTCCATATGCGACTAATGAAACAGAGACAGAAAATCTTGACGATACACTTGATACTCTTATTCCTGCAATTTGGGAATATACATCAGCAAATAAACTAACCGTAGATAAACCGTTTATCCAAGAGGTAAATGGTGCTAGGTTTTTAGCAACAAATATAAATATTTCAATTGATATTGAAGGAGGAAACTAACATGGCAAGAATTAAAGGAAAGTCAGTAGTTTTTGAAATCAATGGTACCGAATATGCAGGCGCAGTAAGTAATGTAACTTTCTCATCTGCAGTAAATACCCTTGGCTTTGGAAATTACGAAGACTCACTTGATTTCACTTGCGCTGTAACTGGATTCCAGGATACAGCAGCAGCATCACTACATTCATTCCTCTGGGATAACCCAGGCGTGACTGTAAATATCTCATTTGCACCACACGGAAATGCAACACCATCTGCATCACAACCATGGTTCACAGCCACAGGTTATGCAGAGACTGTTCCTGATCTTGGTGGAACCGCAGGAGAATTCTTTGTATATGATTTGAACTTCATTCTTGATGGCAAGCCAACAAGAGTAGAGTCATTCTAATTAGGTAGTCATGGCAGAGGCACAAATAACAATCACAGGAGTTAATGAGGTAAAAAATACTCTCAATAAACTTTCTAAAGATTTAGAGTCAAATGTAGAACTTAATAAAGAACTAAGTACGACTCTAGCACAAAAAGCCTCTGCTATGGCACCAAGATTAACTGGTGCTTTGGCTTCATCTGTTCAGGGCAATGCCTCAGCAGAGAAAGCACAAATAATGGCTGGAAGTCAAACAGTAGTTTATGCAGGTGTTCAAGAATATGGCTGGCCTGAGAAAAATATCCAGGCTCAACCTTATTTAAGACCAGCAGTATATAACAACCTTGGTTACATTATTGAAAAGTACAATGATAGTATCCAGGAAAGAATAAAAAAGTACAACTTAGACTAATTGGAGGCAGTAAAATGGACAACTTTGATTTAATGAATACCCTGAAGTGGAAAGAACTTGCAGAGGTTGAAGAATATCTTGATTTACCTATGGATGAATGGACAGAAGCAAAATCCAAATCCAAACTAGCATTTGCAATGCAGTATATGATGGCAAAGCGAAACAACCCAGGGCTTACAATAGGAGAAGCAGAAGAAATGTCAATCCAACAATTGACTGATCTTGCTGGAGTTGAATTCACTGTCCCAAAAGAAGTGAATCCAGCCTAAGCATAATGGGAGAATTCTGTGCAGAAACAGGATTCACACCACAGCAGTTTTGGGACATGACGCTGGAAGAATATACTGCAATCGTAACTGCAGTTAACAGGAGGAAGAAGAATGGCTAACCAGATAACAATTGATATTGTTGCTCAAACCCAAAAACTTACTTCTGGAATAAATGATGCCAATACACAGATTGATGGCATGTCTTCTAAACTTAAAGGGGCTGCTGCTGCTGCAGGTTTGGCAGCATCTGCGTTTGTAGCAAAACAAGGCGTAACATTTTTAAAGCAAGGCATTGATGAGGCTAAAGAAGCCCAACAAACAATGCGAGAAGCCACCACAACATTTGGTGAAGGTTCTGCTGCTCTTGCTAAGATTACTGCTGATGCTGAAAAGTTTGGCAAAGCAATAGCAGTTGATAATGATGAAATTATTAAACTTGCTACACAGTTAGGCTCTCGTTTACCTGCTGACTCAAAGGCTTTATCTGCTGAATTAATTAATACTGCTAAAGATATTGAAGCATATACTGCTGGAGCGCTATCTGCAGAAGCCGTATCAAGTAAACTTGCTAAAGCATTTACTGATGGAGAATTAAGTGCAAAAGAATTAACAAAGATATTTCCTGATTTGTCAGATGCAACTTATGAACAAGCAGAAGCATTGTCAAAGGCTGGAAAAAATCAGGAAGCCCTTACATTACTTAATGATGCAGCACAAAAGAAATATGGAGATGCTGCAGAAAAAAATGTTACAGCAACACAAAAATTTGATAAAGCACTTGCAGACCTGAAAGAAACAGTAGGCTCAAAGGTTTTACCAATTGTTGAAAAGTTTATTAATGCATTAACATTTGTTCTTGAAAAATTTTCAGCATTGCCAGGTCCAGTTCAAAATGCTGTTATAGCGTTTGTAGCAGTTGTTGGTGTTACAGGAACATTACTTACATTATTCGCAAGTATGAAAACATCGTTAATTACTCTTGGAATAGTAAAGGCTGCAGATGCTGCTGCTTCTGGTGCACAAACTGCTGCTCTTGGAGCACAAACAACTGCAACTACTGCTGCAACAGGTGCACAAAGAGCATTTAATCTTACTATGCTTGCAAATCCTATTGGAATAGTTATTGCTGCTATTGTAGCAATTATTGCAGTTATTGTTCTTCTTGTTAAGAACTGGGATACAGTAACTGAAGTTGTTGGCAAGGCTTGGGATAAGATTAAAGAGTTTGCATCTGGTGCATGGGAAGCACTTAAAGGATTTGCAAAGAAAGTTGCAGAATTTGCTCAAGATGTTATTGAAGTATTTACATTTATACCAAGAAAGATGTTTGAACTTGGTAAAAACATTGTTTCAGGTCTTTGGGATGGAATTCAAAATATGGCATCATGGCTTAAGAATAAAGTATTTGATTTCTTTGGTAATTTAATTCCATCATGGGCTAAAAAGATGCTTGGTATTAGTTCTCCGTCAAAGGTCTTTGCTGCATTTGGTGAAAACATTGTTCAGGGACTTGCACAAGGTATTAATGCTGCAGAAAACATTGCAAAGAATGCAACTCTTAGCCTTGGCAATACAACGGTAGGTGGATTAAATATTCCTTCATTATCAAATACTAAATCATCAGCAGGAATCAATATTACAATCAATGCAGGTCTTGGCACTAACGGTCCAGCCCTTGGTCGCCAGGTATCAAGTGCAATCAAGCAGTATGGCAAAGTAAGTAGTCAGGTGGCTTTCGGTGCTCGTTAATAATTTTGAAGTTTGGTTATACGCAGATCCGATTGATGCATTTAATGAGACCATTCCACCTACTTTAGGTACAAATATAACTGAAGGTATTTTAAATGTAAACATTACATCTGGTAATGATATTTATGAAGGTCCACAGCAACAAATAGATACAGGTTTGTTTACAATCGTAACTCGCAATCCTGCAATGGACCCAAAGATTAATCCTAGTTTAAAATATAATGCAGCAATTAGATTTATAGATACAGACTCTGGAGAATTTTTCAGGGGCTATGTAACAGATGTCCAAGTAGAATATCAAAGAGACGACGACCCAATTATTACAATTACAGGAACAGATATTTTTGGTGCAATGCAAAGAGTTGTAGTAAGTAAAGATACTTATGATGCAATTGTTGCATTAAGCACAGGTCCAACTTGGAGTGGAATTGATTTTTATGATTTTACATATTACATGCAAGAATTTACTTCAAAATATTTTGGAGGAGGCTATGTATATCCTGGAGACCGTCCATCACCATACAATGATGCATTTTGGTATATAGGAAGTGCAGATGGTTTTTGGCCAGATTCTTATGGTAATTTAAATTATGCTCCAGCAAAATATATTCCACAGGCTGGAGAAACATATTTAGAAGTTTTAAATAAATATGCACAAACAAACCTAATGTCTTTTTCACAAGGATCATCAGGATATTTTGGTGCTCCAATAATTGGTTTTAATGGAATATATGTTTTGCCTTTTCCAAAATACAATCCACAATATTGGTCACCACAGTCAGACCCATTAACAGTATATACAGATTATGATTTTAGTTCTGATGCTGCTGATGATAAATCCTACCAATCAATATTAATTGATAATGGATATAACAGAGTAATTAACCAAATAGGTATATCTAACGAATCTAGATATATAGACTCTGGTGAATTAAAATCAGATACATTAAACTTTACCCGCACATCTGATGAATCAATTGAAGATTATGCAATTTCAAAGGTAAGTGTTAATACAATATTTCCTTCTGATAATCCGCTTTCAGAATCAAGTTGGGCAAACCGCTTTTCACAAAATATATTCCAAATGGTTCAATTCCCTGCACAAGAAATAAAACAAATAACATTTGATGCAATAAAAACACCTACCTATAAATGGTTAAATGAAATGATAAGAATTAAACATATAGTTAACAATACACAAACAATTGACAATGTTTATGATATTGCTGGTATTGAACATAATATTACACCAGACCAGTGGACAACTACATTTACTCTTAAACCTTCAGCATGGCAATTTGTTTTCCAAAATCAAGGTTCATTACCAACGCTTGAACTAAATGCTCTAACTGGAGATAGCAATTTTAATTTTACTGCAACAATAGTAGATACTGATCCAGAAGAAATAACTGCAGTTCTTTGGGCATTAAGCGCATTTGATGGTTACTTATTACAAGAAGTTTGGCCATATGCAACAAATGGTAATTTTTATAAAGATAGTACAGCAAGAAGTGGATTAACTCAAACCTGGAATTTTGATGATGATGGCATTCTTGCACCTTATTCATTTGACCCTGATTCAACATATACAAATCCTCTTGACAATCGTTATGGTGGTTATGGTGCAGGAAACTATACTGTTTTTGCTTATATATTTTTAAGCAATCGTTTTATAATTTGTCTTCAACAAGATATAGTTGTTGGTACTCCAGTAGTAGAAGCAGATTTTGGCTGGGTACAAAATACTATAAATAATTTTGGACAAGTAAGTTTTACAGACACATCAACTAATAATGAAACTGGAGAACCAGATTCTTATCTTTGGGACTTTGGAGATGGAACAACATCAACAGAAAGAAACCCAGTTCATGTTTATGACCCAGCACCAAGTGAAACAGAATACGATGTAAGTTTAACTGTTTATGCTTATGGTCCTGGTGGAACAAAAGTTTACGATACAAAAACAGAAACAATAACATTAACACAACCAGTAATGGTTCCTGACTTTACCTGGACACAAAACCAGCAAACAATTACATTTACAAATACATCAACAAATGTTGGATTTGAAGAGCCAGATGCTTATTTCTGGGATTTTGGTGATGGTACAACTTCTACACTTAAAAATCCAGTAAAAACTTATGGAGTATCAGAAGATGTTTCTACAGACTTTGATGTTACATTAACTACTAGAAATATTTGGGAACAAACAGAATCAATAACACAAACAGTTACAGTTCTTGCAGTTAATAACAGTGGAACATTTGGTGTTCGTTATATTAAACTTAGAATTGACCCTTATCAAAAAGCAGGAACCGTTCCTAGCATTGGAGATTTAGTAGTTTTAACTCCTGTCATGAGTTTCCTAAAAGGAATTACATCTGGAACAGGTGCAAATTTAACTTATTTAAAACCAGTTTATAACTTTAATGATAATTATATTCCAAGGCTTGGCTGGAGAAGTACTAATGGTCAAAGCCCACAACAAAGTCTTGGATGGGAATATTATTTAACAAGAGACCCATCAATAACTCCAACAACTTCTTATGGATTGGGTGCTGGTTCACAAAACGGTATTCCTGGAATTCCTTATGCAAATGTTCGTTGGGAATTAGTTGTTGACCTTGGAACAGAAATTTATACAATTAATGACATAATTTTAAGATTTGAAGACTTTTTCCAAAATGGTGGAGTTTATAATGGAATTCGTACTGAAACTTTTTATCCAAAGATATCTATAGATGTTGCTAACACTATTACAAATTATACGCCAAATCCAAGCGGAACTTATGGTTCACCAACTTTAAATGGTAATTGGATAAATGTTGGTTATATTAAACTTGATGGTGGAAGAATGGATCCAACACAACCTGCTGGAGTAAGAACAAATGCAGTTAAAACAATGTTTAAGATGAGACCAATGCCTTTGAATATTCCTTATTTTACTTATACATTCAATGACAAAATAGTTTCTTTTACATCAGTAGAAACTGCAGATTCTTATCTTTGGACTTTTGGTGACGGTACAACTTCAACATCAAAAGACCCTGTTAAAACATATGCTGCTTATGGAACATATAATGTGACACTTGAAGTTACAAATGGTGGTGTTGTTACAAGAACAACTACAGAGCCAGTAAAGGTTTTGACACCAGTGATATAGATTTCTGGAACTGCCTCCAGGAAAGACAGAGCCCTTCCAATAACCGTCTAATTGAGGAAGGGCTTTGTTTATTAATCTTCTAGGCTTGGTTGCACCTCTGGCAGTAGTTCTACCTCAACCTTCTTGGGCTCTTTCTTCTTAACTTTAGGACGCTTTGTTTCATAATCCCAATCTTTTACAGGAATTAATTTGCCTTCGTAGTATACATTTTTAGCCATCTTTTCTCCTACTATTTCTTTTAGCAAGTATTTCGTATATATCGTCTACTCTTTTTTCTAGTCTTGTTACTTGGTCTTTCAAACTGGACCCTGAATTTGGGCGTAATTCGCTTAAGAACTTAGAAATCATCCATCTGGAGAAAGCAAAAAAGGCTCCAAGGATGGTGGCTGCGCCAGCGAAAAGGGCAGCAATAATTTCAGGGTCAGTCAACATACATCAAGTATACAATTGATGTAGATTAACCTTGGAGGAAATCAATGGAAACCCTGAATTTGCAGCCACCTACAATAGAGTGGAAGTTATACAGAAATGACACATCACCGCTTACTGTATTATTGACAGATAGCGAAGGAAGAGATTTAGATTTAACAGATTGGGACTTTGAAGCAGAAGTAAGAGAATACCCAACAGATTCAGAAGTAATTCAGGCATTTTCATTGGTTAAGAACGGTAATGTGCTAACACTAGAACTTGACAACACAAATCTTCCATTACTAAGTTATTTTGATATCCAAGGTACAAATAGCGTAAACTCTAAGGTTTCTACAGTACTTAGAGGACAAATTATTGTAGAAGAGGATGTAACACGATGAGCGTTGAAATATTATCAACAGGCAATGTGGAGATTGTTTCTCCTCAAGAAATTAAAGTTTTAGCAACAGGTCTAGAAGTTGTTGCAGGACCACAGGGACCTCAAGGACCTGCAGGACCTCAAGGTGCTACTGGTGCGACTGGTGCAACTGGTGCCACAGGAGCCACAGGAGCCACAGGAGCCACAGGCGCAACTGGACCTCAAGGACCAATCGGATTAACTGGAGCACAAGGTCCTACTGGCGCAACTGGCGCACAAGGTATTCAAGGTGTCAAAGGAGATACTGGTGAACAAGGACCTCAAGGCGCACAAGGAATTCAGGGTACCAAAGGCGATACTGGCGATCAAGGGCCTCAAGGTATTCAAGGTATACAAGGAATTCAAGGTATACAAGGTGAAAAAGGCGACAAAGGCGATACAGGAAATGCAGGTGCTGATGGAGACCGTTATCACACAACATCAACAACAACACACACAATTGTTAGTACAGGTCAGTTAACATTTTATACAGTAGACCTACATTTAGATTATTCAATTGCACAAACAGTAATAATTGCTTATGATTCTGCTAATCACATGCATGGTGAGGTTGTTTCATATAATGGAACAACAGGTGCATTAGTTGTTGATATTAAAAACAAAACAGGAAATGGAACACATTCATCTTGGTCAATTAATTTAGATGGTGCTGTTGGTATTCAAGGACCTCAAGGAATTCAAGGTGAACAAGGACCTCAAGGAATTCAAGGTATTCAAGGAGAGCAAGGAATTCAGGGAGAGCAAGGAATCCAAGGTGTTGAAGGGCCTAAAGGCGATACTGGAGACCAAGGTATTCAAGGAATTCAAGGCGAACAAGGACCGCAAGGTGAACAAGGACCTCAAGGAGAAACAGGAGCCCAAGGACCGCAAGGAATTCAGGGTATTCAAGGACCGCAAGGTATTCAAGGAGAAACTGGAGCAACTGGAGCAACAGGTGCTACTGGTGCTACAGGACCAAGTGGTTCACAGATAGTTAACACAAGCAATATTCGCTTTACAGATTCAGGTGCATTAGCAGCATTAACAACAGGTACAGATAATACTGCTCTTGGTATAAATTCTTTAGCAGCAAATACATCTGGCACCAACAATACTGGTGTTGGTAATTATACATTAGCAGCAAATACTACTGGTACTTCAAACATGGCAATTGGTACATATGCATTAAGTAAAAATACAACTGGTGTTAATAACATGGCTATGGGTAATCAAACTGCTCAAAATGTTACAACAGGTTCTTTAAATACTGCAGTTGGTGGCGCAGCACTTATTTTCTCAACTGCAGGAGGAAATAATACTGCTATTGGTGGTGGTGCAAACAGAGGAGCATCATCTATTATTGCAACACTTGCAATTACAAATCCTGGTTCAGGATATACTGATGGTACTTATACAAATGTTACTTTAGTACCTGCAGTTGCAGGTTTAAATCAAACCAATGCATTGGCAACAGTTGTAATTTCTGGAGGACAAGTAACATCAGTTACAATAACAACTGATGGAAATTGCCATACTTTACAAACATATACAATTAATTCTGCTCAAGTTGGTGGAACTGGTTCAGGTTTCTTAGGAACAGCAACAGCCATAACAACTGGTGAATTCAATACAGCCATAGGTTCGCAGGCTGGTAGAAGCAATGTAACAGGTTCACGAAATGTATTTATTGGCTATAATGCAGGTAGAAATGAAACCACATCTGATAATCTTTATATATCTAACCATCTAACATCAACACCACTGATCTATGGTAAGTTTGACTCAACAGGCTCAACTGGTGGAAGAGTTAAGATTAATGGAAATCTTGAGATTAAAGGCAAGACTCCTGCTTCTGCTACAGACACTGGTGTAGTTGGAGAAATCGCATGGGATGCAGATTATTTCTATGTATGCATAGCCACAAATACATGGAGAAGAATACAGCATCAGACTTGGTAGGATGGCCTTTAAAAGCCTTCTAAGGGCCTTTAGAGCGACTTTTAGCAGGTTTAGGTATCTAGATATGGGTCAAGGCCTATAAAGCCCTTAAAACGGCTTCTTGACAACATACCAACCATGATGTTATAATTAATACATCGTCATCCCTAGTGAACGATATTTTGGCCTCATACTCAGTTCTATCTCTCTTTCTGGGTATGAGGTCAAGCCCTTTCTTGACACAGATTTTGGCATCTGCTATACTTATATTCTTGGACAGTTTCGGAGATTGCATCAAGGGCTAAACTCCAAGCGAAGGAAACAATTCCTGGGTTTGTTCTTCTACTTATATTAAATTATAAGGGAAGGGCTGTACTCAGGAAACGAGGTTTCAACTACAAACAAGAAAGAGAAACAATGAGTAAACGAATTAACAAACAACGATTAAATCGTGAGCGATTAATCAATTCAAACATGAATCACCAAGACCTCAATTGGAGGCAAATTACTAATAAATACAAATCAACCTGTTGTGTCTGCAATAGAGGCATTTCAGCAGGTGAAATTATTCTTTGGCATAAAGACGATAGCCTTGTAATGCACCTTCCAGAGGTTTGTAAATTCCTTGGCACCCGCAAAAAAAGGGTATCAACAAGAGAACTTGGTACTAATCCAAGAGCCAAAGGTACCAATCCAAAAGCGGTAGAAGAAGAAAGAATGGCAAAACGCATAGCAGAATACAATTTCCCTGTGGAGGTTTCATATGTCAAGTGATAAAGATAAAGCAATTAGAGAAAATATTAAGAAAGTAAAGACAATGAATACATTTCTTTCAAATGTATCAATTGATGGTAATGAAAATGATTGCCATGTTTGGCAGGGCAAATGGAAAGAACAAAAAGGCTATGGCTATTTCCCTGTCTATTTCACAGAAAAGAAAAAGTCTGTAAATGTCAGAGCACATAGGTTTGCATATGCTATGTATTATGGTGCTGATGCTTTGCCTGCTGGAGTTGAGGGTGGCAATAGACAAGTATTGAATCATTTATGCTTTAATAGACTTTGTGTAAATCCCTTGCATTTAGAGGTAGTTACAAATGCTCAAAATGTAAGCCCTAACAAAAGGAAGCCAAAGAATGCCTAGACCAAAGAGTATTGAGATATCTGTTTGGGATAAAAAGTACTACACCACTGATCCTGAGCGGGATAAACAAGCATTATTCAATACTAAACAAACAAGGCTAACAAAAGCATATACAAATGTATTTATCCTGGCTCATGAGAAAGAACCAAATAGAGCAGAAAACAGAATCATAGAAAGGGCTGTTGCTGATATAATTAATAGGATATGACAGCACACCCAAAATATGGGTACTCTAATTCACCGTTCTATTACCTGGGTAAATACAAGACCAGTCAAAGACCCAGGGTATGTGAAAGATGTACTCAATCAGCCTATTACTACCATGACGATTGGGGCTGGTGTTGTGCAGCACATTTACTAGATTTGGTCAATATAGGTGGTTTGGCATTTAGTTGGGATGACTATAAGGAGGTTTGGGATAGATGCGAGAGGCTACTCCAGAGGGAGCCAAGGACATCTGGTACTGTGAACAGTGTGGATGTGGAGAGCAACAATGCTGCGGAATGGGAGTAATAATAGGATGGATACAGTCTTGACTGATTATGAACATTGGATTGTTGGTTGTTTAAGGTTTATATGTGTAGACTGCAAAACAGACACATCTCCATTGGGATTAAGACAATACTACATGGTTAATGATGAGGTTTGGGAACAGTCAGGTATGGCTCCTGATGATGGAATGCTATGCCTACTATGCTTAGAGGCCAGAATCGGCAGGGACCTAGAAGCATCAGACTTCACCAATATACCTATGAATAAGGAATGGCTAGAGTATTATGGGTAGCCCTTATGCCACTGCTGAATATAAGCGTAATAGAAAGATAGTCCTAGAGGCTAGTAACTGGACCTGCCATTATTGCGGGTATCCAGCAAATGAAGCAGATCACATAATACCTGTAAGTCTTGGAGGTACCAATGAAGTATCCAATCTATTACCATGCTGTAAGAAATGTAACAGTGGTAGAGGTAATGAGACATTAAAGCGATTGAGGTATTGGAATAAGAGGTACTCATGATACCTGGTTTGATAGGCTATGCTGGTTTGGATACTCTTAAAAGAGCGGCCTTTCTAAGGCCTGTCCAAATAATGAGACAGTTCATCTCAAACCTTGATACGCCCATACGCCCATATCACAGATATGAAGGTTTGTCAAGAGCCCGCAAAATCGCAGGGTATAGGAAAGGAT
>Ga0255152_1000286_pt1 | contig 16316 bp, 17 predicted proteins | sample Atl_Yuk_RepC_8h_FD_183624 | JGI IMG/M metagenome (GOLD analysis project Ga0255152, IMG submission 183624) | Freshwater microbial communities from Altamaha River, Georgia, United States - Atl_Yuk_RepC_8h | ecosystem: Environmental > Aquatic > Freshwater > River | place: USA: Georgia | collected...
GAAGATCCATCTCGTTGAAACCACCAAGAGATGAAATTCGCCAAATAACTTTTTGTGCCTGAGCCTTGGCATCACGTGTAACAGCGCTCACCGAAGTCACATTGGGAAGCAGGGCGTAGTGATAGAAACCGGTATAGATGCCGGCAGCCTGTGCACCTTCTCGATCCTTTTTCAACCATTTTCTCGCTAGTTGATCAGCATCGTCACGAGTATCTGAAGCTTTGATGATGACAAAACTGACTCCAGCATCATGCATTTTCTGAAAGTTGATTAATTTGTCATTGGGATGCTGCCAACGACTGATATCGGCTCCATGTAAACGTCCACCAGGACCAACTGGTGACAAATCCGCTGCAAAGACTGGGCTGAGCGAAAAACTAGCGAAAATGAAGACTGCTACTGCAGCAAAATACTTTTTCATTGTTCTATCACAACTGCTTCTATTCCAAAGACATCAAAGATTGCGCTCTGTAGAGCATGTCTATGGCGCATGCGAGCTTCTTCATAGTTGTGACCTGTTGCTAATTTATTGGCATCGCTAAAATCGAGTATCAATCTTCCGTTTTCAAAGGCAGCTAAGCGAGCGTCAAAATAGGCAATCCATACGATGCGATCTCTGCTTTCGAGTAGATCAAGGACTTCGTTCCAGCGCCCACGAATATCTGAAAGCGTTAATTCCGAAGACATGCGGCGACTTTACCGCAAGCCACTTAATGTCTAGGTGCGCCAAGCCATTTAAAGTATTCGCCGGCCAATATCACACGTAGGTTTCTGGTTCTATCAGGCGAAATTGATAAATGCTGGGCAATTCTGGCAACAATCTGTTCTACTGATTTTTCAGATACAAATCTAACTTTAGCTATCTCAGAATTACTTAATCCTTGCGCTACTAATCGAAGTGTTTCAATTTGAATGTCAGTGAGATCGTTCAGAATAGTGATGAATGAGCTGGCATGAATCGCAGAGTGAATGCTGATCCATTTCATCGCAGATCCATCCACTGCCGAATCGATTGCCTCGGATAAGGCAAAGGTCACAATCGATAAGTCGGAAACTGAGCGCTTAAGAATAATTTTGCTTCCCTTGGGAATATTCTTTTCTAGTAACCCAAAAAGTCGTAAATCCGGACAGGAAGTAATGATGACAATGCCTAGATTTTCATCATTTCTGCGAAAGCGTTGGAGGAGTGCAACTGCTTCTTCACCAGAGAATTGCAGATCAATCAAGACAATGTCGGGCTGAAGCGATCTGAATAGATTCTCTGCCATTAACATGTTGCTGGCTTCACCAATAATATTCACACTATGTAAACGAAGTGATGCTGACATTGTTGCTAATTCAAATGCATCATCATTGATGATCAGCACACGCGCTGGATTTGCCAGAGTTTTAACCATACATAAGGGTAGTTGCTCGCTCAAGAAAAGGAAGAGAAGGGATATCCCTAGCGATTACTTCAAGATTTTACGAATCGCAGGCGTAATCGACGCAATCAAGGATGAAGCAGATATAGGCGCTCCGTTGGAAGAGAGGAGCGCTGCTTGGTTATGGATGAATGCTGCAGTTGCTGCAACATCAGCAAATCTTTGTTGTGAATTCAAGATCTCTATGTAATTTGTTGCAGTAAGAGCACCAACAATTCCAGCAAGAACATCTCCAGATCCTGCAGTTGCCAGCCATGGCGTTGCTTGTGGCAAAGTGATGACATAGTCGTTGTGAGCTACAACGGTTTGAAATCCCTTAAGCAGTACAGTTACATTCAGATGGCGAGAAGCGCTCTGCGCCCATTTCCATGGATCAGATTCAATAAGTTCTGCACTGACCTGTATTCCACGTCGCTTTAACAATTGCGATAGCTCACCGGCATGAGGAGTAATGAGGGTTGGTTGTTGCATCAAACCAGCAAGTGGCAAAGCACCGGCGTCCAGAACTGTTGGGACTGATTGATTCTTCATTAATGTAAACCATCGATGGCGCAGCCATGTTGTGTAATCTCGATATTTGTTTACTTCAACGCCAGAACCAGCCAACCACGCATTTACCGGACCTGGCTGTATAACTGCTTCGGGAGTTTGGTGGAGTACTAGATGTGCTAATCCAGAGCTGCTATGAAAGCGAAGCATGCCAACTCCAGTGGCACTTGCCGCAGAAGTGGTCAGTACCGCAGCGCCCGGATATCTCGCAGAACCAGTTATTAATCCAAGAACTCCACGAGAATATTTATGGTCTAGTGAGCTCGGTTTTATCAGGCACCGGGCGGCATCTTTTCCCTGAAAACTTCTGATTTTTGCTACAGCCACGCCTTATGCCTCAAATTTATAACCCAAGCCGCGAATTGTTTGTATGAGTAGCGGATTTGCAGGGTCAGTTTCTATTTTTGATCGTAATCTTTTAATGTGGACATCAAGTGTCTTTGTATCACCATAATAGTCGCCTCCCCAGACGCGATCTATGAGTTGTCCACGTGTAAGTACTCGACCGGCATTGCGTAGCAAGAATTCAAGCAGTTCAAATTCTTTAAGTGGAAGAGATATTTGTTTTCCATTGACGCTTACTTGGTGGCGTTCGGTATCCATACGTATTCCAGCTGCTTCATGAACGCCAGAGTGTTCATAAGGTGAATTGGGGTCAATTGAACCACGGCGCAGCACAGCCTTGATTCGGGCCACCAGTTCGCGAGAAGAATAAGGTTTTGTCACATAATCATCGGCTCCGAGCTCTAAACCAACCACCTTGTCAATCTCGGAATCTTTTGCCGTCAACATAATAATTGGAACTTGAGAAGTCGCACGAATTGCTCGGCAAACCTCTATTCCAGACATTTCAGGAATCATGAGGTCTAGCAATACTAAATCGAAGTCTTGTGATTTGAATTGCTCGAAACCGTCTTTTCCATTATCCGATATTTGAGTTGTATACCCTTCTTTCTGAAGAAGAAAACTCAGCGCTTCGGAAAATGATGACTCATCTTCAATGATAAGTATTTTTGTCATAATTTAGCTCCATCTGAATGATTACTGACGGGAAAGCGAAGAGCAAATGTTGAACCGACCCCTTGTTGACTCCATACTTTAACTTCGCCGCCATGTTTTACCGCAACATGTTTCACAATTGAAAGACCAAGACCTGTGCCACCTGTTTCGCGCGAGCGAGCCGGATCAACACGATAGAAGCGCTCAAAAATTCGCTCTTGGTCTGATTCTGGAATTCCAATTCCTTGGTCTGTGACTGAAATTTGGACGATATCTTTGTCAATCACAGTTGTAACTGAAACCTTTGTACCAATTGGTGAGTAATTAATTGCATTCTCAATTAAATTGTGTACTGCCATAGTGATTTGCTCTCCATCTCCAAGGACATTTGCATCATCTGATTTCATATATTGAATATCGATGTTGCGAGACTGAGAGATTGTCTGACTTTGATCTACAGCGACTTGAATAATGTCGTTAATACTGACTTCTTCAGCGACGCTCAGTGGATCTGAATCTTGTAATCTACTTAAATTGATAATTTCCTGAACCAAGTCGGTAAGCCTCTTTGCTTCATGTTGCATTCTCGTCGCAAATTTCATTACTGAATCAGGGTCATCTTTCGCCGAGAGAACTGCTTCACTCAGCAGAGACAGTGCTCCAATCGGAGTCTTTAATTCGTGCGAGATATTTGCCACAAAATCTCGCCGCACTTCATGTACACGTTGCGCTTCAGATTCATCGCTAATTAAAACTAAAAGCTTCGCATCACTCTGTAACGCAATAACTTTTAAAGTGAGTTCACGAGTGCCTTCTCCAATAGGACCTCGAGCCACTTCCAATTTCCCAATATGGGGGTTTTTGGTGCGCCTTACGGCTCGAATAATCGCGGCAAGTTCAGGTGATAAAAGGTTTCCCTCTCGAACCACATTCAGATTTTCAATACCTTCAGAGGTGAGAAGGATCTTGTCTCCTTCACCAATGAGAAGTACGTCTTCATCGAGGTGATTGATCAAATCTAAAATATAATTCGGTACTGACGCGCTTGGAGTTTCTAAAACATCTTTTCGAAACCACATGCGAGAAGCCTAATGCGGGGGTGCCCCAGTTAACCGTCCGTTCACGCGGATGATTTCCATTATTCACCGATTGCCTCTATTTTTACCCAATGGCTCTGATTCGCTCTGTCTTTCAGGAAGAACTCGATGGAGTTTCTCAGTCCCTCGTCGACCTTGCGCATATGGTGAGTGATTCGGTCCACAAGGCCACCCAATCGCTCATTTCAGCCGATTTGCAGTTAGCTGAAGAAGTTATCTCCTACGATGGAAAAATTGATAACTATCAGCATGAATTAGATTCACGAATCATCGACATTATTGCTCGACAGCAACCTGTTGCTTCAGATTTGCGTGCCCTCGTCACAGCACTTCGTATGAGTGCAGATTTAGAACGAATGGGGGATTTAGCACATCACATAGCAAAAGTTGCTCGGTTACGTCACCCTAATTCTGCTGTACCTAATGAATTACACGACACTATTCAGCAAATGGGAATAGTTGCGGAAAATATCTCTCGAAAAGTCGCAACTGTGATTGAATCTCGCAACACTTTACTTGCCCTCGAAGTTGAAAAAGATGATGACGAAATGGATAAATTGCACCGTGAGGTGATTTCAGCACTTACGGGCTCCTCCTGGAACAAGGGAGTGGATTCCGCAATTGATCTTACTTTGCTAGGTCGTTACTACGAGCGGTATGCAGATCATGCAGTTTCAGTTGCCCGTCGTGTCTACTTCTTGGTAACTGGCGAATACGCACCTGCGTAAAAATCTTTCCTCTTTAACACCAACTCGCTTTCTACTAGGCTAAAGACATGACTCATATTCCTACCCCTGCGGATAAATTTACATTTGGACTATGGACTGTTGGTTGGCAAGCGCGTGATCCTTTCGGAGATCCAACGCGAGATGCACTTGATCCAGTTCGCTCAGTGAACGAACTCGCCGCAAGAGGTGCGTATGGAGTTACTTTTCACGATGATGATGTCATTCCTTTCGGGTCATCCGACTCAGTTCGCCAGGGACATATTGATCGCTTTAAGAAGGCACTTGCCGATACTGGAATGAAAGTTCCAATGGCAACTACAAATCTTTTTAGCCATCCAGTTTTTAAAGATGGCGCGCTCACCAGCAACGATCGCGATATACGTCGCTATGCAATCCGTAAAGTGATGCGCAATCTTGATTTGGCAGTAGAGCTAGGAGCAAAGATTTACGTATGTTGGGGTGGTCGCGAAGGTGCCGAATCTGAAAGTTCAAAAGATGCATATGTTGCGCTTGAGCGCTACAAAGAGGGCTTCAATGTTCTTGGCCAATACGTAATCGACAAGGGATATGACATCAAGTTTGCTATCGAACCCAAGCCAAATGAACCTCGTGGCGATATCTTCTTGCCAACTATTGGCCATGCACTTGGATTTATACAGATGCTAGATCACCCAGAATTAGTGGGATTGAATCCAGAAGTTGGCCATGAACAAATGGCAAATCTCAATTTTGTTCATGGTATTGCCCAAGCACTTTGGCAGAAGAAGTTGTTCCATATCGACCTCAATGGACAACGTGGTCCAAAGTACGACCAAGATTTCGTCTTTGGTCATGGTGATCTCAAGAGCGCCTTCTTCTTGGTAGATCTGCTTGAGCGCTATCAATACTCAGGCCCCAAGCACTTTGACTATAAGCCAGTGCGGACTGACGATGATTCAGGAGTGTGGGCATCTGCATCATCAAATATGCGCATGTATTTGATTCTCAAAGAACGCGCTGCGGCATATCGAAAGGACCCTCGCGTGATTGAAGCGATGAAAGCATCAAATATTCCAGGTCTTACTGAACCAACATTGGCGGCTGGCGAAACTTGGAAAGATTTGCACAGTGATGATTTTGATCCAGAAGTTGCTGGAAAACGTGGCTATGGTTACGAAATTCTCGACCAACTCGCGATGGAGCACCTCATGGGAGTTTCTGCTTAGTCTTAATACACTTCGCATGTGCGTTTAGGTGTGCTTGATGTTGGCTCCAACACTATTCATTTACAGGTTGTAGATGCCCATCTAGGTGGACCACCAATTCCAAATTCTTCCTATAAGTCTGTAATTAAATTAACTGAGTATCTAGATTCCAATGGTGCAATCAGCAATGCTGGTATTTCTGCAATCACAGATTCAATTCAAAAAAATATGGCAGCTGCACAGCATTTAAATATTGATGAATTATTGGCATTTGCAACTTCTGCGATTCGAGAGGCTGTTAATTCGGATGAAGTTATTGCTCATGTGAATGAAGCCTGTGGAATTGACTTGCAGGTCCTATCTGGAGAAGAGGAAGCGCGCTTTACATTCTTGGCAGCCCGGCGGTGGCTAGGTTGGTCTGCAGGGGATCTGTTGGTTCTCGACATTGGTGGTGGATCACTCGAAGTTGCACGTGGTTCTGAAGAAGAACCTAGTTTTAAATCTTCAATGCAACTTGGCGCCGGAAGACTTACGCGAAATTTCCTTAAAGGAGATCCATTTACAGCCAAATCATTGAAGTCTCTTGACGAGCACATCGAAGAACACCTAGAACCACTAACTCGCTCACTTGCAACATTTGAGAAAAATACCGCGACAGGAACAAGCAAAACTTTCAGGACACTAGCGAAGTTGTCGCAATTTGCATATCCAAAAAATGGCCATCATTTGACTTTAGATTCAATCGAAACTGTCACACCTAAATTGCAGGAGCTTTCTCTTGATGAAAGACGAGAATTACCTGGAGTGTCCAATGAGCGAGCTCATCAATTAGTTGCTGGCGCCATGGTGGCAAGACAACTAATGCGAACGCTCAAATTACAAGAGATTCACATTTGCCCTTGGGCGCTGCGCGAGGGAATCGTGCTCCACCGCTTAGATTGGATTGAGCGCTAGTTACCTATCGGAAGATAATCGAGAGCGACAACTTCGCCCTTGATTCTATGGACAAGCCAAGCATCTCCTGGCTCTAGCTTGATAATCTCGCTATTTCTTAATTTTGAATTGAGAATACCTCTCAAGATAGTAGGAATTACAGGGTTATGGCTACAAATTAAAATATCTTTCTCATCTTGCTTGAGAGCATTTGTAAAGGTGATAGATTTTTCAGGTTCTTCTTCAAAGATTTCTTCATTTATCTGAGTTGATTTCACGATCGTTATTCCTCGAGCTTGTGCGAGTTGAGTTACGGTCTGTACGCAGCGAGTAAAATCTGATGAGTAAATTTCTTCGATCCTAAATGGCTCGAGGTGATTAACTAATTGTTCAGCTTGCAAGAATCCCTTTTCACTTAATACACGGAGAGAATCTTGATCATCCCAATCTCCTCGATCTAGCGCTTTAGCGTGGCGCAAGATTATGAGCGTGTCTGTGGAACCACCTATCTCTAAAAATTTCTTTATGAGGTCTTTATCGGTCTGGTAAGTGGCCAATTCAATTGCGTCATTTGGCTTATTCCAAACAAGTTCGGATACTTCCTCGTTGGGAATGAAAGTGGAATGACCAACACTTTCTGCAACCCAATATTTAACTCGTTTTTGGATGCCATTATCTGCGTACTCAACCGTAGCGAGATGGCGCGTAAATTGAGCCTTGATTCCAGTCTCTTCGAAAACCTCGCGGTAGGCGCAAGCGATGGCGGACTCACCATCCTCTATTTTCCCTTTCGGTATAGTCCAGTCGTTATATCGACCCCGATGCACGAGTCCAATTTCAATTGAATCAGGAGACGATTGTCTCCACAGCAGTGCACCAGCTGCTCTGATCATGCTTTGTTATGCCGATCTACGAAGTGATCTTGGAAATTTACCAAACGCTTTCCATCTAGGTCGAACTTTGTTCGATCCCAAGAATTATCGTCCTGCAAAGTCCATGTTGAATACTGATCAGAGAACGAATCATCGAGAATCCCCTTCAGTCTAAGTTTGTGCTTATCATTTTCTATCCTGACTAAAGCCTCTACGCGACGATCTAGATTTCGATGCATCATATCGGCACTGCCGATGAAGTATTCCTCAGCACTATCATTCTTAAAATAGTAAATACGTGAATGCTCAAGAAATCTTCCCAAAATCGAACGAACTTTAATATTTTCACGTTGAGCTTGAGAAGTAAATTTCAATGCACAAATGCCACGTACAACAATCTCAATTTTCACTCCAAATTCAGCAGCTTCGTACAAAGCTCCAATAATTTCTTCATCCAGAAGTGAATTCAATTTAAACCTGATCCATGCCGGTTTCCCATCTTGGTGATGGCGGATTTCACGACGAATTTTGGACAATAAACTATTTCTTAAACTGTGTGGTGCAACCAAGATACGCGTATATTCATGTTTGGTTGAATAACCAGATAGCTCATTAAATAATCGAGATAAATCATCTCCCAGTACTGGGTCTGAACTCAGTAAACCTAAGTCATCATAGAATCGCGCAGTCTTTGGGTTGTAATTTCCAGTACCCACGTGGCAATAGCGCGTTAACCCATTTCCTTCGTCTCGCACGACTAATGAAAGTTTGGCATGGGTTTTTAACCCCATAAGTCCGTACACAACGTGCACACCAACTTCTTCCAGTTTTCTAGCCCAGCGAACGTTCGCCATCTCATCGAAACGCGCTCTAATTTCCACTACCGCCAGAACTTGTTTTCCGGCTTCGGCAGCTTCAATGAGCGCCTCGACAATGGGCGAATCACCAGAAGTTCTATACAGGGTTTGTTTAATTGCCAATACATGTGGATCTCGAGCAGCATTTTCTAAGAAGCGGACAACGGAAGAGGTAAATGATTGATAAGGATGGTGGAGCAGAATTTCATTTTTTCGAAGTGCAGCGAAGAAGCTCTCGGGCGTTTCCGCCTCTCGAATTTCAGGGGAAATTTCGCTTCTAAAAGCGGGAAACTTTAGTTCAGGAAAATCTAAGTTAGCAATCTGACTCAGAGCCATCAAGTCCAACGGGGAGTCATATTTGATGACGTCTTTTGGTTCTATTTCGAGCTCTTCCATCAATTCCTCTAGAAGCTCTCGTGCAATTACTTTATCTACTTCTAAGCGGACAGGAGGACCAAAACGTCGACGCGTCAATTCCTTTTCCATTGATTCAAGAAGATCTTCGCTCTCTTCTTCATCAAGATCCAAATCTTCATTGCGAGTTACTCGGAAGAAAAAATGCTCTTTGATTTTTACTCCAGGAAATAACGCAGATAAATTCTCGGCAATAAGATCATCAATTAAAACAAATCTATGCTTTGTAGAGTCAGAAGTACGGATAAATCTTGGCAAATTTGTAGGGATTTTGACGCGAGCGAATGAAATATCATGATCTTCGCTTGATTCAATATTTACGCCAATATTAAGTGATAATCCAGAAATGTAAGGGAAAGGATGTGAGGGATCTACAACAAGAGGTGTGAGAACCGGGAAAATCCTTGCATCATAATAATCTTTGAGACCATTTTTTTCATCATCAGTAAGTTGTTCTATCCTGGAAAATTCAATCCCATATCGACTGAGTTCGGGAATTAATTCGTTTTTAAATAGTTCAGCTTGTCGGCTTACTAAATGTTGAGTGCGCTCTTGAATCATCCCGAGGAGTTCGAATGGTGTTAGTCCAGCACTGTTGATTGAGGAGATACCTCGCTGAATTTTTGCTTTAACTGAAGCAACTCGAACCATGAAGAATTCATCTAAATTTGATGAGAATATTGACAAGAAACGCACGCGCTCGAGCAGAGGAATGCTTTGATCTTCACTTAGTTCAAGAACTCGTGTATCGAAATCGAGCCAGCTCAGTTCACGATCCCCGTAAGGACTTGGCAACCCTTTCACGGTGCCATCATGCCTGCCCAAGATGAACATTGGGTAATCCGATGGTTAAGTTGTTGGTTAAGCTGCCGTCTTTTCTAGCGCAATTCGTACACCAAAACCGATCAATGCAATTCCAGAGACTCTCTCTACCACCTTTTGGACCTTTGGATTCTTAAGAGTTTGCTTGGCAAAACCTGCTCCAAGAATGAGAAGAGAGAACCACGTAAAGGTTAATGCGTTGTGAATTGTTGCAAGGAGAAAACCACCCACAACTGCTGGCACTTGATCTGGCAGAAATTGGGGAAGTACGGCAACGTAAAAGACGCCATTTTTTGGATTGCTCAAAGTAATAAAAAGTGCCCGGAAGAAAGTTTTAGCAAAGGTGCGCTTCTGCTCTGATTTTTCCGCAATGGTTTCTGTAGTGATGTGCTTTGAGTCGAGCCACATCTTGACTCCGAGATAGACTAAATAAATAGCTCCCATCCATTTCACTATCGTGTAAGCGATTTCGGATGCGATCAGAAGTGCGCTAATTCCTAGCGCTGCGGAAACACCCCAGATCCACACTCCACCGAGAATTCCAAAGAGCGTCGCATAGCCAGTGCTACGTCCACCGATGGCAACAGAGCGCAAAACTTGAGCAGTATCTAATCCAGGAAGGAGAGTGAGTAAGCCTGCAAGAATTGTAAAACTCACCAAATTTTCTAGCACTTGATGAGTTTACGTTAAGTGAGGCGGGTCGGGCTCGAACCGACGACGACCGAATTATGAGTTCGGGGCTCTAACCAACTGAGCTACCGCCTCGTCCCGACCAATCTTACGGCTTTTGCTCATTAGGATGACTCCATGATTCATCTGAGCCAGAGTCGCTCATCAATCATCTTTGAAAAAGATGGAGATTCACTTTCTATTCTTTACTGGGGAAAGAAAATTGGTGTGCTGGATGCGGGCTCTGAAAAGGCAATCAATGTAGCGCTCACTAAGGCAGCGCCTCACGGTGGTCTTGATACGCCTATTGGAAATCTAGTTTTGCGCGAACATTCGCGTGGCTGGAGCGGACACCCTGCAGTACGTGGCCATCGCAGTGGAGTGAGCGCTTCTAATTCTTTTGCCTTATCAAGCCTTGATCATAAAGATCACTCATTAATTGCACGGTTTGAAGATTCTTTAGCTCATTTGACACTTACTCTGACATATTCGCTGAACGAATTTGATGTACTACACATCGATGCAGAGATCACAAATGTGGGTTCGGGAGATTATTACCTCGAGCATTTTCTCTATTGGTTGCCGCTTGCAGAACAAGCAGATGAGGTTCTTGATTTTTATGGCTATTGGACTAAAGAGCGGCAGCCACAGCGCCGACCGATTGGATATGGACTCACAACACGGGAAGGCTTTGAAGGTCGGTCTGGCCATGATTACACAATTACTCAAGTCGCGCTAAATCACAGTACTGGTTTTCGCCATGGCGAAGCGTGGTCACTGGGCATGGCTTGGAGCGGTAACAACATCGCACATCTTGAACGATTGATTGATGGACATAAGTCGATTGGCGCAGGCGAATATTTACTGCCAGGTGAAATTATTTTGAAGCAAGGCGAGAGCTACAAAGCACCACGCGCCATAGCCACATTTAGCGATCGCGGTCTTGATGGCTTAACGAATAACCACTATTCCTGGATTAGATCACGCAGCAACCACATCACCAAGAAGAAGCCGCGTCCACTAACTTTAAATATGTGGGAAGCCGTTTATTTCAATCACGATGAAGCAGGTATTCGAAAGATTGTAGATATCGCCGCCGAAATCGGGGTTGAACGTGTCGTGCTTGATGATGGTTGGTTTGGATCTCGACGCAATGACAAGTCGGGTCTAGGGGATTGGGTTGTCTCCGAAGAGGCATGGCCACACGGTTTGCAACCCATCATCAAGTACATCAACGATAAGGGCATCGAATTTGGCCTCTGGTTTGAAGGAGAGATGGTCAATCGCGATTCTGATATCTATCGCGCGCACCCAGATTGGATTCTGCAAGAACCAGGTCGTATTCCCGTTGAAGGTCGTACCCAGCAAGTACTCGACTTAACAAAGTCTGGCGCCTACAACCATGTTTTAGAGCAAATCGATGCGGTCCTTACTGAAAACAATATTGCGTATATCAAATGGGATCACAATCGCCATCTCACAGATCCCATTTCAGATGGGCGACCAGTTGTTCGTGAGCAAACCCTTGCGCTTTATCGACTCTTTGATGAATTAAAGCGCCGCCACCCAGGACTTGAAATTGAATCGTGCTCTTCAGGTGGTGGGCGTGTTGATCTTGGAATGATCGAACATGCAGATCGATTCTGGACCTCCGATCAAAATGATGCGCTAGAACGTCAGCAGATTCAACGTTGGACAGGGCTCGTTATTCCTCCTGAATTTCTTGGTACTCACGTGGGACCAACTGTGGGACACCAAACTCATCGCACTCACTCAATTAGCTTCCGAGTTATTAATGCGCTCTTTGGTCATGCCGGAATTGAATGGAATATTTGCGAAGCAAGTGACCACGAAATCAAAGTTTTGAAAGATTATGTTGCTTTCTATAAGAAGCATCGCAATCTCTTGCATTCAGGCGCAGTCGTTCGAAGCGATGAGATTGTTGGAAATGCGTATTTGTATGGAACTGTGGCTCAGGATAAATCAGAAGCAATTTTTACCTATATGCAATTAGCGACGCTTGATACTCGCGGCCCATTACTTGCTACTTTTGATGGACTTGATAAAGAGCGCCGCTATGAATTAACAGTTGTGGAAGAACTCAGTGCAGATGATTTCACCCAAAAGAGTGGACCAGGATGGTGGCCACGCATTGAAATGACTGGTGATCAATTTGCTCACATCGGAGTCCAACTACCAGTCATGAAACCTGAGAGCGGATTGCTTTTTCACTTTCGTGCAAAGTAGGAGTAGCATCAAGTAAGTACAGTCAACGTCGACTATAGGAGCTTATTGTGCTTGTCGGTATACCCAAAGAAGTTAAAAACAACGAATTTAGAGTTTCAACAACACCGGCAGGAGTTCACTCACTTGTCATTGCAGGACATACAGTCTTTGTAGAGAAAAATGCTGGCTTAGGTTCTGCTATCTCCGATGCTGATTATGTAAAAGCTGGCGCAACTATTCTTGATACAGCAGATGAAGTCTGGACAAAGTCCGAGATGATCATTAAGGTGAAAGAACCTATCGCAGAGGAATATCCACGTATGCGTCGTGGGCAAATACTCTTTACCTACCTGCATCTAGCTGCTTCACGCGAATGCACTGATGCAATTGTTAAATCTGGAATCACTGCTATTGCATATGAAACTGTTGAAGTAAATCGCTTCCTTCCATTGCTTGCACCGATGTCTGAAGTTGCCGGTCGTATGTCAATTCAAGTTGGAGCAGCTGCGCTACAGCGCCCAAACGGTGGCCGTGGTGTTTTGCTCGGTGGAGTGCCCGGAGTTGCACCTGGCAAAGTAGTCATTCTTGGTGGAGGCAGTGTGGGAGTTTCTGCAGCTGCCATGGCGCTTGGACTGCGCGCTGATGTCACATTGCTTGATATTAATCTCAAACGCCTTGGCGAAATCGATGAGATGTTCCACGGTCAAGTGAAGACAATTGCTTCCTCTCCCTATTCAATTGAAGAACTATGCTTACAAGCAGATTTAGTAGTTGGTGGAGTTCTTATTCCTGGTGCTGCTGCTCCAAAACTTGTCACAGATGCCATGGTTGCCAAGATGAAGCCCGGCTCAGTGCTGGTTGACGTAGCAATTGATCAAGGTGGTTGTTTTGAAGGTTCGAAACCAACCACACATGCTGATCCAACCTTTAAGGTGCATAACTCGCTCTACTACTGCGTTGCAAATATGCCAGGGGCGGTTCCAGCAACTTCAACTGCGGCGTTATCCAATGCAACATTGAAGTATTCACTTGCAATTGCAAATAAAGGTTGGCAGAAAGCTCTTGAAGATGATGCAGGACTAGCTGCAGGACTTAATGTGCATGAAGGAAAAATCATGTATGCCGCAGTTGCTGCGGCGCACGGTTACTGAGGTTTGTGGCGCTGAAAACCTTTACGTCCCCAGACTTCCCATAACCCCATCACACTGAGCAACAGCGCAAAGCCAAAGAGCACATCCTCTGCCGGCGCAGAGAAGAAGCGCACGCCAATAATTGCATTGGGGTCATACATCACAATGTTGCGCGATGTCAGCCACCAGTTAGTCAGGAACTGAAACGGCAAAATAATTGCGTATGAAGTCCAGAATGCTGGCCTGGTCAGCATCGATGTTTTAAAGATAAAGAGGTCGACCATAACTGCAATGGAAAATGCGATGATGGCAATATCTGAATAGATCATTCGCCGAATTCATCCTTTCGCCAATGAGGTTTGACGGTTGTTACTCCTTCAATCGTAAAGATCGCCGCCATCGGAATGACCATAAAGAAGAGATACTCTTCGAGGGGAATATTGAAGGGCCCAAAAATTCCTAAAATTTGTTCGCGATCAAAGAACCAATGGCCTTGTGCAATGGCGTAGGCATCCCACGCCAAGAAGAAGATGCTGATCGGAAGGACGCTGAGTGCAACGCGCTTGATGCGGCGCAGAACACCGGTCTTGAGATAGATCTCAAGCCATGCTGACCCACAAAAGGTAAATATCAGCATCGCCATATATGACCACTGCTTCATATCGGAATTTTGGCATAGAGATGAGCGAAACTTGCTACTGTGGCGTTTGTGGACACGGCACATCTGCGCGTTTTCTCTGCAGTGCGCACATTCTCTAGTAGCGCAGTAGCGCTTACTATCGTGCTCTCAATTCTTTTTTCTTCTTGGCTTGGATCTGATTCACTCAATTGGCAAGTGGCGCTCGCAGTGATTGCACTAGCTATTGGCATACCTCATGGTGCACTCGACCACTTAGTGACGCTGCCGAAAGCTCAGCCCATCAAAATGGCGCTTTTTATTGCGCTCTATGTAGCAGTTGCGCTGGCAGCGATTTGGGCGATTCTGCGCTGGAATGTGTGGGGTTTTATTGCAGTAGTTGTCATGAGCGCAACTCATTTTGGAATCGGCGATAGCGCATTTATCTCAGAACTAAATCGCTTACAAAAATCTACCGCAAAGCCAATTCCGGTGTGGGCATATGCCAGTGCTGCGGGAGCGTTGCCTGTCGTTATTCCGCTCGTTAATTCTAAAAGCACTGCAGCACTTGAAAAAGTTAATGAGAACTTGATTGATTGGCACCACGGATTTACCGCTGAGTTGCAAATGTTGGTCGCGGCAATTACAACGCTTTCAATTCTGTTACTTGTTTCTCGTAAGCGGTATAGAGATGTACTTGATCTTGCACTGCTTGCTGCGCTCGCATCTGTAGCACCTCCGCTCGTTGCTTTTGCGGTGTATTTCGGATGTTGGCACGCCATGCGCCATACCGCTCGACTTTCATCACTCCTTCCTTCTTCACGTGCAGCATATGAAGCAAATAAACCGTGGCGTGCATTTCAGAAAGCCGTCATCCCAGGGCTCCCTGCTCTCTTTGGAACCTTGATCTTTGTTCTACTTCTCGCTGGATTTTCACGAGATAACATCTCAGATTCATTCTTGTGGTTGACCTTAGTCACAATCTGGGCCCTTACAGTTCCTCACATGATTGTCACAGCGAAACTCGACCGCGCGGCTCTGCGCAGTTAACTTCCTGTCCGTTTAGGCTCTCTTCATGTTTCGCAAAGTATTAATTCTGATAGTGCTCGCTGCGACAATGCCAAGCGCCCAAGCTGCACCAATCTACGTATTTCCTGTAGCAAACTGCGAAGTCAATTATGCCCGGGCACATCATGATTATCCGGCGACCGATATTTTGGCGAAAGCTGGATGTAAATTTGTAGCGCCGATTAATGGTGTAGTTAACGAAGTTAATCGTGTCGATAGATGGAGTGGAAAAACTAATTTAGGAATAGATCGCGGTGGACTTTATGTATCCATCATTGGTGAGGATGGCGTCAGGTATTACGGTTCACATTTGCGCAGTATCCCCGCAACAATCGTGCCCGGTTTAAATGTCCTAGCCGGGCAGGAGCTAGGTTCTATTGGAAGCACAGGAAGCGCGCGAGGAACCGCACCGCATCTTCATTTCGGAATTTCTTGGCCAACACCTGAAAACATTTGGTGGGTGCGACGTGGCGCTATATTGCCATGGAAATATTTAGATGCGTGGAAAAAAGGAAAAGATTTGTCGCCAGTCAAAGCGGTTAATGCTGCTCTTGCTAAAGCCGGGGAAATTCCACCAGTTCCCAAGAAGTAAAAAGAAAAAAATTAGACCCGCTCAATTTCTTGAGCGGGTCTAATTTATAAGTGTTGATTAGTTAGCAGTTACTGCGTCAGCCTGTGGGCCCTTTGGACCTTGGACGACTTCAAATGAAACTGACTGACCCTCTTCA
>Ga0255152_1000289_pt1 | contig 16209 bp, 7 predicted proteins | sample Atl_Yuk_RepC_8h_FD_183624 | JGI IMG/M metagenome (GOLD analysis project Ga0255152, IMG submission 183624) | Freshwater microbial communities from Altamaha River, Georgia, United States - Atl_Yuk_RepC_8h | ecosystem: Environmental > Aquatic > Freshwater > River | place: USA: Georgia | collected...
ATACCTATCTCCAGATGATTTTAATATGGTCATCAATATGGCTCAACGTCAATACTTGAACTATATGACGGAGGATGGTTCTGGTCACATGGGAATGAGACTTGGTAGAAAATCTGGTACGCTTATTACAACTCCTGTTGTTGAGTCATTGTCTATATTCATGAAGGAGGCTACACTTACTGTTACCTCTCAGATTGCAACTCAGCCTGCAGACTTGTATACAGTAGTATCCGTAAGAACTACTAACGAACTTAAAACAGTAAGAAGGGTAACGCAAGATAAAATAAGCGAAATACTGAGCGACCCAATCGACCCACCTACAGCATCTGAACCTATATATACTGAGATTGCTAATACATACAAAGTATACCCAAGCTCAATAGGTTCTATAAAAATAGCATACATCAAAATACCAGCTGACATGAAGTGGGCTTATACTGGTAATCTTGTATATGACGCTGCCAATAGTGTTCAGCCAGAGTGGAACGATAAAGACATTGAGGATATTATATACAGAGCTATTCATATTATAGGTATCAACTTGAAGGATGGTGATTTGCAGAGGGCTGCACAATTAGTTAAAACACAAGGTGAATAATGACTAGGAATGAACTCATAGCCCAGATAAGAAGGATGTACTACGGTGGATTGCCGTCAGAAGATGCTAGTCTTCGTCCATTGGAAGTAAATCAGCTTATCAATGAAGCAATTGCGTACATAGCAAAGATTAACTATACGGACTCTATCAAACTTGATGGAGTTGAAACAGTTAGTGACGCATTTTACTCTACGTTCAAGAATCTTTCTATATTGAAAGACAATGATACAGGGTATTATTATGCTACACTTCCACATCCACCACTTGGTCTTTCTAGGGGATACGGAATATCAACTGTTACATTTCCTGTAAATACTGGTTTGGCTAAAGCTCCAACAGCAGTATCACCTAGGGAGGTGGATTATATTGAGCAGATAAAACTTCCTCCAAGCAAAATATTCTATTGGGCAGAAGGGGATAAACTGTGGTTCAAGAGTTATACTAATCTTGTTGGAAGGTTTGCTATCGTTAGGATGATTAGTCATGAAAACTCAGATTTGACGGCTGAATTAAATGTTCCCGGTGAATATATACCAGATATCATTAATTGGGTAATGTCTCAGTTAAGTGTAAGGAAACAGATGTCTGGTGATGTTGTTCGAGAGGGAGTAGATAAACAATCTTAATTATGGCAAAGGATACAGCACAATGGGTGGGTTTGGCAGAAATAATCTACCAATATATAGACCAAGCAAAGCTTACATCAGCTGAGTTTAGGAGACTTTGGACTATTGGCGTTAGGGGTGTTGAAGAGATTGGCTTGGATGTCCACATGACCCCAAAAACTGTTAAACTTTTGGTCAATGCAAATAAAACAGTTACTCTTCCGGCAGACTATGTAGCATTTTCTAAAGTTGGTGTTTTCAATCCAGAAGGTGAAGTTGCTACTCTGAGAAGAAACCCTAACCTTACGGCCTATAAGATTGACCAAAATGATAGGCTTACTAGCAATGTAGACAATACAGAACTTGAGTCATTTAGGCTTCAAGACTTGGCTTACATAAACTATTATGACGGAGCTAGGTATGTAAACATATTTGGAGCAGGTTCTCTCCTTAATTCAGCAGGTGAGTTTGATATATCGGAAGATGAAGGGATTATGTACTTAAACAATGAGTATAATTATACATATGTTGTTATGGAGTACTTGTCTTCTCCTGCTGACGATGTGGATTATAAGATACCTTTCCAAGTGAAAGAAGCCGTACTGGCTTACATTGCTTGGAAGGATATAGAGATGCTTCCATCTGGAAGACGTGTAACTCTTGGTGACAAGCAGATTAGGAGAAAAGAGTACTACAATCAGAAAAGGTTAGCAAGGCTTAGAGTAAACCCTGTAACTCCTTGGGATGCCAATGAAGTTATTAGGATGGGTCAAAAACTTGTAGCAAAAGCATAAGATGAAGATAGAAAGAAAAATGTTCTCTGGAGTGATGAATTTGGATGACCCAAATGAATCAATGCCCGGCACACACCATCGTGAGGCTTTTAATGTATTGTTTAAGGGTAACCCCGGAGACATGAGGATTGAAAACATTAAAGGCAATAGAAGTGTTAATAATGCTGGTCTTCAAGCTGGTACTAATGTTTGCATTGGCTCATACTATGACGAACTTAAACAGAGGGTATTCTACTTTGTCTACAACTCAAACGGATTTGATGCAATATTCGTATACAACACGATAACGAGAGGAATCACCACATTATTGATGTCTAAGGTAGATTCTTTAGAGAGTGAGGACTTATTTAACTTCAGCCCAGACTACCCTATAGCATCCGTAAATATATTGTATAGAACGGAGGAAGATGGAGATATTTTGCATTGGACGGATAGAAATAATCGCCCAATGAAGCTGAACATCAAGGAGGCTGAGGTAGTTGGTAAAACCTACAATGGTAACTGGAAAAAGAAATACCTAACCGTTGCTAGGCCTATGCCACTAGTGTCTCCCATATGTAAGTATGAGGATGATGCTACAACCACAATAAACAACCTTAGAAGTAAGCTGTATCAGTTTAGATATCGTTGGGTATATCGTGATTTTACCAAATCAACTTGGAGTCCTTGGAGTAGGCTATTTGCACCAAGCAATATAGATACTTTGTCAACAGAGATTGACCCTACTAAAAATAATAGGATATCTATAACTTATCAGACTGGTGATGATGATGTAGTGAAGGTAGAGATAGCTTCTAGGCAGAGTATTGACACAACATTCTCTGACCCATTCTTAGTAGAAACGGTTGACAAAACAGGTCTTCCAGATAATAGCCCATACGAATATAAGTTTTACAATACTGAGGCATATCCGTATGTTGATGTAGCTGAGTCTAATCAGCTTTTCGACTACATCCCTCTGAAAGCAAATACTCAAGAGCTTTTGAACGGTAACGTAGTAATATACGGTGGTATCACAGAAGGAAGAACTGCAGGCATAACGCCAAGCGTTAGTAAGACGCTTAGCTTGGTTCAAAACACTAATACATCTACCGCATTTACAATGGCATCTTACAATAGGTATACCTTTACCTATTATCCAGAGTATAATGTAACGGGTGGTTATCACTATATCATATTTGACGGAACTCCTCAAGTAGGAGATGTATATAGCTTCACTTTATCTTTTAGGAAGGACGAAGGCTCTGGAGTTCAATCAACTTCTGTAAACTTCTCACTTACCGTAGCTGCAGGTAGAAACACCCAGCAGTTTGTTGAGGCTGACTTGAAAGCGCTTGTAATAGCAAATGCTACACTTCAGAACTACTATTTGGCTAGCTATGTTAACACTTTACAGCTTGTAGAGCCGGGTGAGTTTAATGGTAAGCGTGGATTGAAGTTTGCTGGTAATCCTACTGTAAATGCATGGATACTTGATTCCTATAGCTTTACATATACATACGCTGGAGGTGGTGGACTTCCTGCTGACCCAACAGGTGTAAACACAGCTTGTTACAAGCACAAGTCAAGGTACACATTTGGTATGTGTTACTTTGATGAGTATGGTGTAACCAATGGTGTTATAACTACGGATAACTTTAGGGTCATCACACCAGAGATTGAATCCGCAGACCTGTCTGGAACTCAGTTGACTATACCGCTCATAGAGTTTTCTGTAAGCCACCAAGCTCCAACTTGGGCTAAATACTTCTCCTTTGTGAGAACTACTAATCTTACTGTTTCTGACTTTAAGACTATAATTACCACTACAACTGGTGTAGATACAGCTAACAAGTACGCTTATCTTGATATAACAGAATACCAGACTAACAAGAACGGATATCCTGCATACTCTTTTGCAAAGGGAGATAGGGTTAGGATTATTGGCCGCAAGAATCAAGCAGACCTTGTTTCTGATTCTGTTTCCAATGATTATCCTGTTCTCGCTCTGATGACAAGTGCAGAGATAACAAACTCAACAGGTATGACAACACCTGCGAGTGTACCTATCAATAAGATATGGCTTAGGATACCATATGACAACACTACAATGAGTTCATTCAACTTTGGTAATGCATCATACTACAACTACTATATTGAGGTTTATACCCCTGCGATAAACGCGTCAGAAGAGAGCCAAGTATTCTATGAGTTTGGTGAAATATATCCCGTCATAGAAAGTGGTGCTAACAGATACCACACAGGTATGACTCAGAACCAAACAGCTTCACTACCCGCTATCTACAAGTTTATAAGAGGTGACGTATACAGTAGGCAAAGAGGCTCTGTTGTAGTTGCTGATAATAACTGGGTAATAGACAGGTCATTGTCTGACAAGTACGGCTCAAGGGTGGATGGGAATGGAAGACCATTTGTGGTTGATGACTACGCTAAAGAGGCATACTATCCAACACTAGTTAGATATTCTCTTGAGTATCAATCTGGTACATCCATCAACCAGACCAACAGGTTCTATGCAGCTAACTTTGATGAATACGATAGGGAAAGAGGAGATATACAAAGGCTTAAAACTAGGGGCCGTCAGTTGAGGGTGTTCCAAAATAGAGCATGTGGCGTTGTACCCGTATTGCAGTCAGTAGTTCAAACCGCTGACGGTAGTGGCGTGCTTTCTCAAAGTGCAGAAATTATCAATAAGATACAATACTATCTTGGAGACTACGGACTTGGAAATCAGTTCTGTTCTCTCTCCTCTTCTGCCAATGCTGACTACTTTACGGACCCTGTAAGGGGTGCTCAGATTAGGCTTTCTGGAGACGGACTTACTCCGATAAGCGAGCTGTACAAGGCTCACTTCTACTTAAATCCGTTGATTACAAAGTACAATAAGGTTAGGAATAACATAAGTGGCCAAGGTAAGGCGAAGATTCTGTCTATCTACGACCAATTCAATGAGGAGGTTATTACGGTCATGCAGGAGAGTGCTGCAGGGGATGACAAGAGTAATCCGTATACTTTCGGGTTTAACGAGTTTAGGAACGCATATACCTCTTTCTACGACTATAGTCCAGAGTGGATAATCTGTGCTGAGAATCTCATTATTTCTTGGAAAAATGGGGTACTTTACACACACGATAGCTCAACGTATTGCAACTTCTACGGAACTCAGTACAAGCCAAACGTTACGCTTATATTTAACCAATTTGAGACCATTAAGAAACGGTATAACACTATAACAATGTTAGCTAGCACCCCTTGGATTCCGGATACAAATGGAGACATAAGCACCAACTTGGGTCAGTCATCTAGCCTACAAACTACGGACTTCCTATCCAAGGATGACAAGCTTCATGCTGCATTTAAGAGGGATTCAGCTAGTACTGGTGGCCTGTATAATGGTAATGTGCTGAAGGGTAATTGGGCTAAATTGAAACTAAAGCCTGCAAGTGGTAATTCATTCGTAAATTTGTACTACATAGAACTAGCAATTTTAGAACCTTTTTATAATAGATAGATATGGTACCTCAAGCAATAGCTGGAATAGCTAACATTGGACTCTCTGCTCTCCCTTTATTTTTTGGGGAGAATAATATTTTTAGCGGTAAGGCTAGGCAGGCAAATAGAGAACTGGAGAAAAACTTTAGAGCTTCTCAGTCTATGCAACTCCCCGGAGAATATACAGAAGCTATGCAGAACATTAGGTCTCAAGCCAATGTAGGTATCCCGTCAGCTGCTCTGGGTCTTTATCAGCAACAAGCAGGACGGCAACAAGCTTCACAGTTGGGTGCTTTGGGTTCTCGGAGGTCTGCTCTTGCAGGAATCGGTAATATAGCTCAGGCTGGTCAAGACGCAGCGCTTAATCTTGCAAGTATGCAGGGTCAGGCATTGCAATCTGGACAGCAAAGACTTAATAACGCTCTAATGCAGATGGGTGGTTTGCAGTACCAAGAGCAACTTAGAAAGCAACAAGAAGCTGCTGACTACTGGGGAGGAAGAAAGGCTGAGGCTAATGCAGCCGTATCTAGTGCTTTATCTTCTATGGGTCAAGCAGCTGGTTCAGCAATTGCTTCTGGGGCTTTTGATAAATTAGGAGGTTCTGCTACTGGTGGGATGAATCCGAGGCAGGCAGCAAGATATGCTCAGAACCTAGGTATTGCAAGGGAACAAATTGCTGGATTGGCATCTAATATCATTCCTCAAAGAACCTTTACCCCTCCATCGGTAAGAACAATGTCAGGAATGAGAGGAATGCAACCAAACATATATCAACAAGGATTTTAATATGGCAACATATAGACCATCATTCGTAGACGTTTCTGGATTAACTCAAGGTATAACCCGTGGGTTAGAAATGGCTGCACAACGTAAGAGACAAGAAGATGCTTTGTCAGAAGCTAGAGTGGATGATTTCATGAAAATGTATCAACCCGGAAAGCTTCGTGAAATAGATATACCTGACTTTACAAAAGCATATAACGACTATAAGCAGTCTGCTTTAACATATTCTAGACTTAATCGTGGTGGTGGTAAACCAGAGGATTTATCAATAGCTAAGGCTAATATGGATAAAGCTCTTAGCGGTTTAAATAATGTATATAGTTCATCCGTAGGTGCTGCAAATAAACTTGCTGAGTTTGGAGATGCTATAAAGATTGCAAGGCAGAAAGGTTTGTCAGTACCAGCTGAGATGAATCAATACTCTCAGATTTTGTCTTCATCTCCAATATCTAAAATAGATATAAGTAGCATTCCTTCTGCGTATACATATCAGTTATTGTCAGAAGATGTTGACTACACTAAATTATATAAAGACTTAGATGTATTGGGTGCAAAGAAATCTCCTACCGTTCAGTACATAGTAAGTAATAATCCTATGTACACATTTTCGGGCAAGCCAATATTTTCTAGAGAAAAGGTTACAACTGAAACACTTGACCCAATGAGTGTAATGGAAAAGTTACCGCTTATTTTAGCTGACCCAACACACAACGGATTGAAGATACAGATGGATAATCAGTTTAGTCAATTCAAATCTGCAGACCCAGAAACAAAACAATCTATTGTTGATGGACTTCGTCAATACTTCCCTAATATTAAAAGTGAGTCTGACGTAACTCCTGCAATGTTAATATCTCAAAGACTTTCATCAAGCGGTGTTACAAAGAGAGAGGAAGACAAGAGCTTCATCGATATGCAGGTTGACGAGATAAAGATGAGGAATGCAAACTTGGAAAAAGCAAAGGATAGAGCCGTACAATTGCAGGGCAAAGTTGATAAGATGGGAGTTAATCAACCCGGACATCCTTATAACATAATCCAAGGAATTATGTCAAAGGCTGGTACTGGAGTTAGTTATGATGCAACAAAAGAGCTTCAGAGGTATAATCTTCCAAGTACACTTGGTGGTAGAGAAATGATTCGACAGGCTACATATAACCCAGATAAGAATGTCTTCTATGTTAAAACACTTACTGGTGAAATTGGAGAGATAACTCCAGAAGCATTGGAAAGCCAAATAGTTGAAGCATCTGGTGAGTATAAAGCTAGAACAGAGCAAACAAGCAAGCCTAAGGCACCTAGTACAAAATCATATCGAGGTTTAGACCAATTCGGTAACCCTATCATTAAATAACATGCCAGACAAAGTACTCAGCAAACAACAACTTGAGCAGTTAGATTCAAACATTAGAAAAATGGTTGATTCTGGACTAGGAGAGGAAGACATCATGTCTTATGCTAAGGAATTTAAAAGCAAATATGGTGCAGACTCAGGTCCTGTTCCTGCTAAACAAGTTACACCTGTAGGTTTGCCAACATTTCAAGAGCAACAGGCGACATTACAACAAGTACAGTCTAAGTACGATAAAGCCGTACAAGATGACAGGAGTATGGCTGGTAAACTAGCATCCACTGTATACAATGGACTAGTTGTGGGTTCATTGGAGTCTCTTGCACAGGGTGTTACAAAACTATCCACAATGTTCCCATCTGCTCCATATCTTGGAGTGCTTCCAACACAAGCTAAAAGGATGGTAGAAATTAAAGGTCAAGAAGGCATCAAAAAAGCTGCCGATGTTGTAAGAAGTGGATATGTGACAAGAGAAGAGGAAAAGCAACTACAGGGAAAATTTGATATAACTAATGGTATTGGACTTGATGATTTGGTAGGTCTTACGGCAATGTCTGGTAGAATTGCTGGTGACTTGGGATTAGGCGCTATAACTGGCGGTTCATCATTTCTTATTCAAGGTTTTAATGATGCCGTTGATGACTACGATGAGGCTGCAAAAAGTATGGGTCTTCCGGAAAATCAAAACGCTAGAGCATTGTATGGAATTGCAGGAGGAACAATTAACGGATTGTTAGAGAAATTCGCTATAGATAAGTTGGTTGGAGATGGACCTGTGTTTAAAGCAATACAGAAGAAAGCGATAGCAAATGTTCTAAAGAACACATCAACAATGACTGGTAAAGCAGCCATTGATGGTATTGAGAAATTTGCGAAAGAAGAAATCAAACAACTTACTTCTAATCTTAAATCAAAAGGTTTAAGAGCTGGGTATAGAGCACTTGTTGAGGGAGGCACTGAAGGATTGCAGGCTGCACTAGAAGACGGAGCAAAGTTTGCAAGCAACTGGGCTCAAGGACAAGAAGTATTTAACGAAGAAGAGATTAAAAATAGTTTTGCAAAAAACATATTAAACTCAGCTGTAGCAGGTTCAGTATTTGGTCCTGTTATAGGTTTTGGAGTTGATAAGACATTTGGCAGAAATATCAATACAGAGATACTGAATGATATTGCGAATGCAAAGTCTCAAGAAGACATTGATAAGCTTAATCAAGACCTAGAAGAAACATTCAATAAGTATAACTTCAGCGAAGAGGAGAGAAAGATTGTACTGGACAATGCTAGGAGATATGCTGAGGTAAAACAAACTTTACCATCAGATACACCTGCAGAGGTTCAGAAGTTAGCCATACCTAAAATAGAAAGCAGGCTAAAGATTGACAATGAGATTCAAGCAAAGAAGGCTGAACTTGAAACTGTTGATGAGTCCGTAAAGCCGTCATATGAGCAGGAGATATCACTTCTCCAAGACAAGAGGGCACAGATAAACGATGATATAAGGGAAGCTATTACTGGTCAAAAGTTCCAGTATACAGAAGAGAATGGTAAGTTCTTCAAGCAATCCCCAGACGGGCAAAAAGAAGAAATATCAAAAAACAGATACGATTTAGAACAAATAAAACTAGAAGACGATGCCACTACTAAAGGCCAAGGGCCAATCCAAGAAGTCGGTACAGCAGGCGATATCAGCCAACGTGCGGGAACTCAAGAAAGAGGGGCACAAGCAGCGCCCACTAAAACAGATTCTCGCTATCGCAATATCAGCAGCGAAGAGGCGGTAGGAATCCCTAAATTCTTAGGTGCAACAGTTGTGTATAAACTTCCAAACAGGAAGATAACAGGAACACTCATTCAAGAAGGTCAAACACTTTCCGTAGAAGATGAAAACGGAGATGTTGTGGCAGAACTTGGAAACATAGATGAATTATCTAATATGTCTCCAGAACAAATGAATCTGACTGTTATTGAGCCAAACGTTGAAACTACAGAAAAAGGATTTACCGTTGATGGCAAGGAGTTGCTCAATGAGAACGAAAACCCATTTGATGCAGTAAGTGTAGATAAGAATGGTAACGTGATGAACGTAGTACTAACTACGGCTGGCGGTAAGAGACGTAAGTTTAGAGGTCGTGTTGCTCAGAAATTAGCAGACCAGATAAGCCAGAAGGAAGACCAAAGGCTGCAGCAAGAATTTGCTTTACCTACGCCAAAAGCGCCAAAGGTTATAACTACACAGCCAGCTATAGCTAAGATTACTGAAGAAAATATTTCAGAGTTAGATAATGTTCAAGGAACTCCTATACAGAAGAAAGTCTTGAATGATGTAAAGACGGTTGTATCAGCGATTGGTGCTGCAGTAAAGAACATTACAGGTTTCCCTGTATCCGTAAATGTTCACAACCAAGACTCTTTTGGTAATGCTGTAAAAGAAGCTGGTGGTACAGAACAAGATTCCTCATCAAGAGGATTCTATATGGCTTCTGACGGAAGCATCCATTTGAACATGGATAACATAGACTCTGATACTATGCTTCACGAAGGATTTCATCCTATATTGGATATCCTTGAAAGATACAAGCCGGAAGTCATAAACGAGCTTTTTACTCAGCTTGAAAGTATACCAGAAGCTGCTCCTATTATTGAGCAAGCAAAAAGAAACTATACTGGTGATATCACACAGAAAAAAGAAGCAATCACCGATTTTGTGGCTGGAGTAGCTGACGGAAGGATAGTACTTAACCCAAGCAACTTTGAGAAGATAAAGAACTTTATCCTCGACATGCTTAACAAGATAGGCATTGGGGGTGGAGGTTCTACCTTGATGAATGTTCAGAATGAGCAGGACTTGGTAAATCTTGCAAAGTTTGTGACAGAAAAGTTTACAACTGGAGAGACAATTACTCTTGAAGGTTTAACTCCTTTCATTGAGAACAGAAAAGATACAGAGTCTGAAGAACAGGGATTGGTTATGGCTGCTGGAGAAATAACTCCAGAAAGAATACAGCAATCTAAGGTAAGCGATGTCAATCCTATTCAATTCAGCAAGCCAGAAAAGTTCAAAGAAGTAGAACTCGTTTCACTTCCTGTGAAGAGCATGAATGATGTGTACAATGAGTTTGGAGGTAGGGCTATTGCAATCAATAGTGACCCAACTAGGGTTGGTAACTTAAAAATGCCATCCGGTAAAGAGATATTCATGTATGGCGGTCTTAACTATACTGCGCTGAAACCAAATGTTGATGGTGAGATAGGTTTTGCATCTACTAGGATGGCAAAGCCAAAGCAAGTTGCTAAAATTACAAAGTCAATATTTAAGGATAGGAATGGTGAAGGTGTTGTACTTGTTGCTGCCCAAAAGCCAGACAGTATGTTGGGTAATGCGTATGCGTTAGAGTACACTTTGGATGCAATATCCGCTTTGCCAAAATCACAACTTAGGTCATCCCAATTTAAGGATGAGTTCTTTGGTAAAGACATCGTAGCTATCAAAGATGCGTTTGGTGAAAAAGAATATAAAGAGTTCGTAAAGAAGTTTAGAGGAGCAGATTTGAGCAATCCGTCCGTAATGAACGACATGATTGAGACTCTCCTTACGGATATAGGAAACAACTTTATAGCTAGGAATTCACTTGTAAAAAATATGCTTGCTGGAATAGTAGCGAAGTCAACAAGGACAGCTACTAAAGGAGAGCCCGGATATGTTTCAGTATCTCCAAATAAGTTTATAGCAAAACAACTATTTGATAGGTTTGGATTAAACCAAGAGAAGTTGTTCTATGAAATTGGTGAGAAAGGAATTGTAGATGAGTATATGAATAATGGAAATTGGGGATTTGTCACTACAGGGTTTACTCTTGACGGAAATATTGACCCAAATACCATACAGGACAAAGGTGTTGTACACCCACAGTTTAATGCGAAGTTTCACGGAAAGAATCCGTTCATTTTGGATGGTGGATACTTGATTGATAAGTTATTCCCACCGGAAGAGATTATTACTAAGACAGGTAAGCCGTACACAAAGAAGGCATCTTTGATGGTTGCTGGAAGCATGTATCCTAAAGGCGCTATTCAGAAGGTAGAAGCTCCACAGGCTGAAGGTGTACCTCAGTTCCAAAAAGGTGACAAACTTCTACTTAAACATGGTGGAGCAACAAAGATTGTAAGATTTGATGAGTCTAAAATAAAAGGAGGATTAAGGGGTGAACTAGGGTATGGATACTATTTTTCTGAAGATGATAAATATAAGGATTATGGAAATGAGGTAACTACAATAGATGCATCAAAACTTAATTTTATAGATGAGTATAGCGAAGTTCCAGAAAACTTTATACCTAAGTTAGATAAATGGATTGTTTCCAAATTTGATAAATCTGATGTTCTAGAATCCTTTAAAATTCAAGGTTCATCATATATATCTAAAATTGAAGAAGAATTACAAAAGAATCCATCAATTACTATATCTAATTTAAGAAAGAATGTAAATAACTATTTTCCAAGGGACATGAACCAATTTTGGTCAAACATGATGGTTGGTATAGGTATAGACGGTATGAAGGCTACAATGGCAGATGGGACAATCCGTCAAGTAGTATTATATCCTCAAGAAAAGTTAAATCAATTAATAGTTGACCAGCCTCAGTTCCAAAAGTCTCCTACAAAGACAGTAAAGCAACCAGTAAAAAGGTTCTTGAAAGACCAGTTTATTGTAGGAGGTATCTTGGGTAAAGAGGTTATGGGGTTGAAAGAGGAGATGGCTGGAGAACTAGCAGATGAGATGACTAAGGCTGAGGAAGCTTCTAAAAAAGCAAGCAACTTAATTAAGAAGTACTCTTCCGTAGTAACAAGCAATGATATTGAAGATTTCTTGACAAGTAAGCCAAACGCAAACCGTCAGATTCCAATGGACTTGGCTGCTGTACTTTCAGAGATGAGGGCGCACGTAGACAACCTAACAGAGAGACTCATAAACCTAGGAGTTATCGATGACCCAGAGGAAGTAGCTAAGTACAGAGAAAACAAGGGTAAATACCTTCTCCGTTCTTATGAGATATTCAACGCACAACCTACGGCTATAGAGAAGATGTTGTTGGGTAAGTCAAAGACTAGGATAGACATAGACAATGTAAAGAAGAAGCTGAAGAATGTAGACCAAGCCAAGGTAGACAATGCTCTTAGATTCCTTGAAAGGGAGATATTGAAAGGTGACCCAACACTCACACCAGAACAGGTAAAGGAGCAGGCTATTATTGAAGCTAATAAAATACTTTCTGATACTGAGAGTAAGTTCGCTCCAAAGAAGTATATAGGCTCTACCAATGTAAAGTCACTTGAGGCTAGGCTTGATATAGCCCCAGAGATTAGGGCATTGATGGGAGAATACACAGACCCAATATATAACTACTACGCTTCTATCTTCAAGCTTGCAGCTTTGACTTCAAACAGGAAGTTTTTGAATGACTTGAAGGAGCAGGGTATGGGTAAGTTCCTGTTTAAGGATGCCACAAGAGACGCTAGTGTTCAGATAGCTTCTGAAGGCTCTGAGGCACTGAAACCACTTGCTGGTCTGTACACATTCCCAGAAATCAAGGAAGCCCTTGAAAAGCAGGAGAAGCTACAGGCGAGCATTATAGACAAGATGTTGGGTAGGTTTAGGATGCTGAAAACCGTATACAACCCCGGTACTCACGTCAAAAACATCATTGGTAACGCTGGATTCTTTATATCAAACGGACACTGGACGTACATGGACAAGGTATGGGATTTGATAAAAAGCAATCCACAAGAGCGTGAGGAGTTGATGAGTATATTGAGGAAACAGGGTGTACTTAATAGTTCCGTTGGAATAGGAGAACTTAACTCTTATTTCGATAGGTATGATAATGTTGAAGACTTCCTACAATCTATTCAAAAGCAAGCAAATGATAAAAGCATTAAGGGTAAAAGCAAGGAGATAATTAATGCAATAAAGAGGACAGGTAAGGATGTAAACGCAGCCATCAAAAAGGCATACCAGCTTGAGGATGATGTGTTCAAAATAATGGCATTTGTGAATGAATCTAATAGATATGCAAATGCTTTGTTTAACAAAGACTATTCTAAATTAAACAATGATGAGAAGGCAAAGGTAAATAAGGTGGCCTCTGAGAATGTAAAGAACACATATCCAACCTTTAGCAGGGCTCCAAAGTTTGTAAAAGGTCTTAGCAAGTACCTATTGTTGGGTAACTTCTTGACCTTCCCAGTTGAATCCGTACGGATTTCCTATAACACTTTAAAGCTAGCTAAGGATGAAATAGACAGCGGAAATCCAAAGCTTAGGGCCATAGGAATGAGTAGGATTATTGGAACTCTTGCCTACAACTCCCTATTCTCAACCCTTATGTACTATACTTCAATGGCAGGTGTTGGGCTTGGAGGAATGCTTGGCTCTATGTTTGATGACGAAGAAGAGAAGGAGACTAGGAAAGCTATTAATTTGTTAAGGGAGCCATTCACAAACAATAGTGATATCATACCTACCAAGTTCTCTGACGGAAGATTAGTGTATACGGATATTGGTTCGCTTGACTCATACAGCTACCAGAAGAAGGTTTGGAATGCATTCTGGGACAATTTAGGGGATGAGGAAGGATTTAATAAGGCCATATATGCATCTGTAAAGCAATTTCTTGACCCTTATCTTACATTTGACTTTGCGCTAAAGACCTTTAGTGACCTTCGAAATAACAAGGAAGAGGATACGGGAATGCAGATATATAACCCAGAAAGCATTAAATATGAAGACAGAGTGCTTGATATTTCTAAATTCTTATTAAGAAAATTCGGTCCCGGAATAGTAAATTCCGCTATGAAATCATATAGGTATTATGGAGAGGGTGATGCGGAAAAGCTAAATAACGAAATTGCTTCACAATTTGTCAGAACCTATACGGTAGATGCTGAGAAAAGATTTTCTAGGAACATTTACGCAGATAGGTCAGAAGGCAATAATATGGCAGATGTTGGATTCAAGAAAAGGCTGGATGACGCTGAAAGAATTTATATTAATGTTAAAAACAATAAGGCAGCTACTCAGCAGGAAAAGGATGCGGCTTATTCTCAGGCTATAGAAGCTTATAAAAGGATATTAAATGACGTCAGCAAGCACTATCAAGCTGCATTACGTTCTGGGGTTCCACAAGAAAAACTTATAACGATATTGGCTAAGTCAAGACTTGGAGACCAGAGGGGAAGGCCAGAGATATACAGCATAATGAAAGGTGTCGCAGATTTACCAGACGAAACATATATTAGAAAGTAGGGGTTTTTGGGTATATTTGCATAAATAGAATACCATGCCTTTTACAACATCTTTTACTGTTACTCAAGGTGGTGACTGTTCCCAATTTCAAATCAATGATACATCCACCTATAACGTGGAGGCTACGGGCACATTTACAGCCAGAAAGGTAACAATCCAAAAATCAGACGGCACATATCTAAAGGTTGGAGCAACTACATATAATGAATATGTATGGCCTTTTGCAGCTGGAAATACGCTGACTATTAGTGGGGTAGACCAATACAATGTCCCCTACATAGGACAAGACTACTCATTTCTGATAACATTAGCTTTGACTTCTTCTTCTCCGCAGGGTGGAAGCGTATATACCAAACAAAATACGGCTGTGCTTACTTGTTACACAATGAGTGGATTTTACACTTTTGCAAACAAGATGGCCGTCAATCCGTCACTAGAGAAGGATTATAAGTTTGTAAAGGATGTCATGAGGCTCTGGATTGAGCAGGAATCTGCTAAGAATGCAGGTATAGACGGTGATTTCCAGAGTTCACAAGCAGCTCTTAACAGGGCAAAATACATTATCGATAACTTAACAGTAGGTTACTAATATGGCATACTCAAGCGTTCAGATATCTGATATTCTTCTCAAGGCAGATAAAACCATATACAAGCTTGGTGATGTAGCCTATGAGAACATGTTCGATGAGTTAGATGAGGCATATGATTATGAGAGGGATATTATATTCATCTACAAAAAAGCCGTAGAATACGGGGATAACTATTTTGTAGGAACGCTAAAGCTAGACCAAATTGTAGAGAGGTTGGCAGCAAAGCTAAACATCTACGACTACGGAACATTAGCTCCTATCTATGTTGATGTATACACACAGATAGACCAAGGTTTAAACATTATATATGTTCTCAAGACAACAGCTCTTGACTTGGGCCCCGGTCTTACAGGAAGTAATAACTTTACTCAGTCACAGATAGATATAGACATAGACTATACATATCTCAATAATGTATATGTTATAGACGATAGGACGCTTACCATCAATGGGGTAACCTATGACCTTTCTGCCAATAGAACTTGGTCTCTGAATCTAAATAGTGTTACAGGTCAGGGTTCAGTAACAACAAACAGCATAACTGTTGGTAGCGTATACCTAACCAACATGACTGCTGGTAGCGGTGCTTTGTATTATAATGCTGGCTCAAACAGGGTTACTCTTGCCAACTATAATGCAGGTGGTTCCGTATATGTAGAGGTAAATGGAGGTCAATATTCAGCCGTATTTGGC
>Ga0255152_1000290_pt1 | contig 16179 bp, 35 predicted proteins | sample Atl_Yuk_RepC_8h_FD_183624 | JGI IMG/M metagenome (GOLD analysis project Ga0255152, IMG submission 183624) | Freshwater microbial communities from Altamaha River, Georgia, United States - Atl_Yuk_RepC_8h | ecosystem: Environmental > Aquatic > Freshwater > River | place: USA: Georgia | collected...
TTTTTGTTGGGCAACGCTTGCGCCATACTTCATATCCATAGTCATTTCTTGAATCTGTTGCGTCAATTCCTCAATGACTTTCTTGGATTGCGCCAACTGCATCTGAACCTGTGGCGGCACATTTGATTTATCGTCAATTTGAGCTAATGGGTTAGCCGCTGCCAAACGATCAGCAATAATGTCTGCGCCAGGGAAATCCATGTTTCTAAAGATCAGATCGCCCGCTTGCTGCATTAAGCCTGGGTCAGCCGTGAGCAAACTCATCATTGAATCTACAGCCTCTTGACGTTTGGAGTTATAGCCTGGACCTGTATCCATCACAACATCATATTGACCAATCGTCACATCGTTAAGCACACGCTCAACGCCGTATTCATCTGCGGCCCGTTGGTTAACAGTAATCAAATCAGGTTTGCCATCATCACCAATGATACGCATCACACGCTCGGAGTCGTATATCTTGGGAATCAAATCTAGGATGATCTTGCCTGTGTGACGGATAGATCGGGTCAGGTTATCAAAATAGTGGAAATTAGACATATCCACTTGTTGTTGCTGACCTTGCAACGCTTTGCCCGACACATTGCCCGTTGGCATTTGGCTTGGGTCAAAGATGCCCAATACTGACTGCAAATCGCCATTGATTGAGGCTGATTGTGCCAAAATGCCCGCAGGTGGAGGCTCAGGCTGCAAACGTTGTGGTGGAGGCGCAGGTGTGCCCTCAATGTCTTTTTGCTTGTACCGTAGGACGGGACTAGATTTAATGTTAGCCGCTGCCCATTCGTTTTCGTGGCCTTCGTCCTGACCTTCGGCAATCAGCCACTTAGCTTTAGGTGCTAGTGCAACCGATTCCGTTGCCGCCGTTTGCCAAAAGTTATACATACGCTGCGGGTCTTTCGCCATGCGTACCAAGCCAAACTTTTTGCGCTTGTTCTCAACAATAAGCTGTTGACCGTAGACGGGCACAACAGGAATAAATTTACCTGCCCATTCGCCTTCCTCTAGGATTTCCATAGCGGTTAGCTTGCACCACTTGATTACCTTTTTGAACGATTCACGGTAATCAAGCACTTCAATCCCTGCGGATGCCAATGCTACGGGATCGGGTAATTCATCTTCAAATGCGGATGTGCCATCGGACAACAATGCCAGGCGAGCACGTTTGCGCTCTGTGTAAAAGAATTCGGCAATGCGAATATCCTCTTTCATCACCCATTCGGCATCGCTATCGCCTGTGCCACGCATCGTAAAGCCTGAGCCATCATCTGCGTTTGGATATAACTTTTTAAATAGTTTTTTATCCATTACCGTTGTGATCAAGCATCGCTCGGCATCTGAACCATCGGGTGCTGTTGAGTTTGGATCAAAGTAAACGGTAAATGGGTTCTCAATCGGGCGGATATAGATTTCCTGATCAAAGCTATCTTCGCTTACATAATCAGTAACCACACGCCAATAGCCCCAACCCATACGCACAGCGTAATCGAAAGCGTGATCGTAAGCATTATCAGCATCGCTATTAACCTCAACATGGCGGCATATTCCTGTAATGATTTCTGCCATCTTCGCATCGGTTTCGCTGCTTACACCGTGCACCTTAATCCGTGGGCGTTGCTGTCGCTGTTGGTTTGTAATCTGTCGCACATACGCATCAATCTTATTGATTGTCAGGCATGGGCGAGCCTCAAGTTGTCGGCTGTTCTGAATCTCTACGGGCCATTGATCACCTGCGGCAAAGCGTAAATCTTCTAACGCCTCTGATCGGTTTTGTGTGTCAGAGTCGGACGTTAGGCGTAAAAACTGCTTGGCCTCATCAATCCGCTTATCGAAATCCATTGTTTTTTCAGCCATGTTTAGCCCATCCAACTAGCATTTTGTACGAAAACGGGCTTATTTGGCCTCGGTTTCTTAGGTTCATTTACCATCAATCCGATATATCTAAACGCATCTGCGCCGTGCGAAAAGTTATCATGCACAGGCGTTTTACTAAACATTTTGGTATCAGGATCAACCTCATACCGATAATGTCTTAAACATTGTAATCCTTCGTGGCAATTTTCTCTATCAAACCAACAGTTTGAAAAGATCGTCCTTGCAGCGTTAATAGAATCGGTAATCGGGGTTTTGCCAATGATGCGGGTTTTGAACCCTGCATTTCGGACGATTTCCTCAATACTTCGCCCATTTCCGGCAAGTGTCTTGTTTTCTGCGTCATGAGGCAACCACAGCGTGTCATATACATACCCGTAAGTTTGCATTAAGGCCAAATAGTGCTGAATTGTGCGTTGGTTATCTTCCACATACCTAATTAGCCTGGTTTCCATCCCTACAAACTGTAGAAACCAAATAGCCGTGGCATCCGACCAACCCAAATCAAATATGGCGTGGACAGGCTTTGAGGCATCATACGGAACACGGGTAATCCGTCCGTCTAACTCTGCCATCTGCATTTCACGGGCAAACACAGCCCCATCCACCGTCTGTCGGCAAATCCCTTCCCACACCGTGTTGTATGCCTCTACATCACGATCCCTTAGCGCATCCTTTTCTAGGCGCAGGGTTTCAGGAAACCAAGGGTTGTCCGACCAATTAATCTTTTGCACTATGCAATCAGCGGGCGGGTTCAATACAAACCGCTGATATGTTTCATCCGATTCTAATTCAGGGTTAAACGTTACCCATATCTCGGAATCTTGCTTACGGATAGTTGGAATTAGCACGTTCCAACTAAGTTTTGACACGCTTTGGGCTTCCTCAACCCAACAAATATCCACGCCTTCAAACGATTTGATATTGGTTACGTTGTTTTTCAAACCCACAAACGCTATTTCAGTACCATTGATGGCCCGAATTGATGATTGCGTGATCTCATAGAACCCATGCATACCCAAGGCATCAATCTGATCTGATAGCAACTTGTGCACAGAATCTTTAATTGAAGTTTGGAATTCACGGGCGCACAGAATGCGTAATGGACGTTTAGCCCCCAAGATCAACAAGGCACGGGCCACACCCCAACTCTTAGCCCCGCCTCGCCCACCGTACAAAACCTTATAACGTGATTTCTCAAACAGGCAAGATAGCTTGACCGGAAACTCGGCCTTAGCTATCGCATTTTCTACAATATCACTCATTCGGTTTTACAAATGTGACTTGGATGCCCGCAAGCAATGGTGAGCCATCTGCGTTCTCTAGCGTATTAGCTTGGATAGCTTTGCCATCAATACGATCTATCAACTCTTTGACAGCCCATTGCTCGCCTTCCTCTGCCGCCGTGATCAGCACCTCAACCACGCTGTTTAACCGATGCGGCTCTTGCACAAGTTTCTTACGCATAGCATCGTAGAACAGCCTACTCTTAGCTGCGTTCTGATTGCCTTTAGGTGCGCCTACCTGAGACATTGATTTAATCCCTAAATACTTGACATAATTAAGAGTTATCCACAGGCTTATCTGAGTTATCCACAGAGTTATCCACAGGTTCAACCTGTTTTGCTATGTTTCTAATTATATCTTCAGAACTCTTAGCCACCACAACAGGAAATTCCCGCAATGCAGCAATAATAAAGTTCAATTCTTGTGGACTTAACTCAATGTTCATTTTTTCTTAGCCTCACGCTTAACCGAATACGCAATGGCAACCGATTGTTTAACAGGTTTACCCGCTTTAATTTCGGCTTTAACATTTTGCTCAAACGCTTTTTTGCTTGCTGATTTCTTTAATGGCATTTTGTGGCCCTCTTTCGCAGTAATCAATAATTACATCTCTATTTTTTTCAAACCAACCCAACCTAGTATTGCATTGTTGACATAAAACCCCACGATATGTTTTAGGTATTTTGTGATCAATACACATCTTTTTTGCTTTTGTGCCACAAATTTCGCACGGCAATGACCTTAAATATCTAGCTTCATCAAGGCTCAAACCATACTTTTTCTTAACGTCATATCTAAGTTGATTTAATTTTAAGTTGTCAGGCAATGTGCCGTTATTGGCAAATTTATGCCGCATCTTGCCCTTCCTCAATAAAACACACATCTTTCCAAGACATAATCAGATAACGATCATCGCCTTCAAAGTATTCTTGATAGCTTAGATACTCGTTATCACCCATTGTTCCAAACCGGATAAAGCTGCCTGGCTGTATTTTGTTTTCAGCTTGCGGGCCAACAGCTACTACTGTGCCCATGTTGTCTTTTTCTGACATTACAACCTGCAAGATCGAACTCTTAACCCGTTCTACAGGTTTAACAACAATACGATCTCGTAAAGGTTTAAGCCTCATTTGATTCTCCCTTAGCAGGTCTGCCACGCTTGGCAACCACGGGTTCATATTTTGGGCTTGGTATCTTGCTGTATTCCCCGCACCAGTCGTTTTGATGCTTGTTTAAGTGCTCAGGAAAACGCCGACATTGCCCCATCATGTCGCCACGCAGCCAAAATAGACAGTCGTAGCATGAGGCACTAGAATTGATTGCAGCCATTCATAACTCCTTTTATGTTTGGTTAGAAAGCCCGATAACTCGTAATTATCGGGTTTTCGCTTTACTTACAATCGCCACGCTTGTGTTCGTAGCAAATCCCTGCTGTGCGGCCTGTGTCAAACTTCTTGTCTGCACCTGCGGCATCCATTTTGCCCATGCCTACGCCGTCTTTCTTCATTTCTTTGCGCTCGCCTGTTTTGTCCGATGCTGCAACACCTGCTGGGCGTTTGAAGTCGTTACCATATTTCATAATATTTCCTTATTTCAAGAATCTTAGTTTGTACAACGTGCTGTTAATCAAATCTGCAATTTCATCTACGATATTTTGCAGTTCGGTATCCTTTGGCAAGTGTTCCCGACTATCCTCTACAAAATCCTTTAGCCCCTCAAAATACTTTATCGGCTCTTTTTCGCCGTGGAAGTCATTAGGATATTTTTTGATCTGCTCATATTTGCCTTGATAACTCTCAGCAAATGTATCCACCAAATCCACAATGCTTTCATAGTATTTTTGCAACGCTTTATGTTTTGCATAGGAATCCGTTGCCAAATGCTGAAAATGGGCAATCGTTGCGCTATGCAACATCACAGCTATAAATGCGGCGGATTCTTTTTCCATTATGTAATTGTGCCTTATTTCATAGGATAGTCAAGTAATGCCTACCTCTACATAGCCACCAATATTATCTTCTAGGTGTGGATGTATTCTAAACCTTTTGTCGTTAACTTGTAAGGCATCTGCAATTCCATCACGACCCGCTTTAAACGCTGAGATCATATTATCGTCATCACGATGGCGGCGATCAGGCGGATAAAAAGTTATCCACAGGTTAATGTTTCCGTCCGGCGGAACAGTCAGCCCTGCGGCTAGCGTCAACAACTTACATTGCTCACGATACGCTTTGGCAAACTTGCTCTTAACAGCCCAATGCAACTTTTTGTTTGGGTTTAATTCTTTCGGAGGCCACGGTAATTTGAATGTTTGCATATAAAATTGTTTGTTTTGTAATACTTATCTAGTATACTTCAACTAGCTTAACAAGTTAAGGCTTGATATGACGTTATATGTCTCAGATGATGAATTCGTCAAAGTATGGAATGAACTTGGCTCACCTGCGCTAGTTTCTAAACATCTAGGTATGACGGTGCGGGCTGTTTATTCTAGACGTAGAGGTATTGAAGTAAAGCACAAAATAAATTTAGAAACTACTAACCCGCAACAGCCTATACAACCTCAGCCTAAAAAGATACATCAAACGCCAGGACAAGTGAGGCGGGGCATAGAACTAGAAAAGGGCGTGGTGATTGTATTTTCCGATGCACACTTTTGGCCTGACGATACTACCACAGCGTTTAGAGCCTTACTAAAACTAATTAAAGAATTAAAGCCCGCTGCCATTGTTTGTAATGGTGATGCATTTGATGGCGGTGCGATCAGTCGGTTTCCTCGTATTGGATGGGACTCTAAACCAACCGTTAAGCAAGAATTAGAGGCTTGTCAGTTTTATTTAGGTGAAATTGAAAACTTGGTTAAGTCCTGTGAACTAATTTGGACAATGGGCAATCACGATGCCCGCTTTGAAACCGTATTGGCAAACAATTCCTCGCAATTTGAGGGCGTAAAAGGGTTTACGCTTAAAGATCACTTCCCACGATGGCAACCTTGTTGGTCTTATTGGGTCAATGAAGATACCGTTATTAAGCATAGATTTAAGGGCGGGCGCAACGCAGGGTATGCCAACGTCTTAAATAGCGGCGTAAACATCATAACGGGCCATACGCACGTTTTAGCCGTACAACCCATAACAAACTATACGGGCACACTTTGGGGCGTTCAAACAGGCACTTTGGCTGAACCCAACAATATGCAGTTTGCTGATTACACGGAGGACAATCCTAAAGATTGGCGTTCAGGCTTTGCCGTGTTAACTTTTGATCGAGGAATGTTGTTGATGCCGGAACTTGTACAAGTTCTTGGCGAAGATGAAGTTGTATTTCGGGGCAAAATTATTAAGGTTTAAGCATGAAACTTACTTCCGGCAAGTTAGAGGCAATTTACTTGATGCTGCTCAAACTCAAACCCTTTGATGCCTGGAAGATGCCGCCCACCGATGAAATCATCTTTCAAGTGACCAACGAAACCGATGCAATGGGCACTTATGTTTATGATGATTTGCAGGAAAAACACGTTTTAACTATATCCAAAGCTAAAAACGCTCATTTGGAAACCGTGTTAAAAACAATGGCGCACGAAATGATCCACATGAAAAGAGGCAAAACCAAGTATTGGGATAAGCACGATCAAGTGTTTAGAAACCATGCCCACCGGATCGCTATAGAACTTGGCTTTGATCCATTAGAACTTTAGTTTGTTCTAACAAATCTTCCTCAGTCACACCATAATGTTTTGCAAAGGCTTTGCGGCCCATGCCATGCACGCCCGTGTTACCTCTGTGATGCTCAGGACATAGCCCAATCACAGGCGCAAGATCACGCCGCCCTGCGTGTCGGATATGGTGAATCTCGCAAGGTGTTTCACCATATCCTAAATGCCGACACAAACTACAGCCCAATTGAGCCAATTTATCGTAATGCTTGCGCTGCTCTTTACTTGCCACTTTTAATTTGCTCGTATGTCCAATTTTCTAGCCAACGGGCCAAATAGCTAATTTCCTCAGCGGTTTGCAACGCCTCACGAAATTCATCTTTCAACATACATTTGCGAAAATCTTTAATCTCAGCCGTTAACTTAATCAAACAACCCGAATAGTCCATCATAGTACACCCCATAAAATTATAAGAATCAGAATTATTTTGATGCCATCATATAAAGGCCGATGTTGCTTGCAGCGTATCCACCATAAATAATCAACATTGCCATGTTGCCTTTTAAGCCTTGTTCTACGGCGATATATGCGTAGATAAGCCCTGTTACGATGATTAACCATGCGCTCATTGTTCCCCCTTAATTTCAATAAGTTTGTCTATGTAATGCCGTGCTTTTTGTAAATCTTGTATCCCATTTTTTGCTTGGTATCGGCATATATACTTGATGATGTTGCCTTCTAAATAACCAAGATTGTTTGAAATAATAAAATCCCAAACTTGTATAGCATTTTTGCTATAGTGCGATCCGCCTATTTGCCTTTCATTTGCGCTCATTTTGTCATTTTGTCCATTTGTCGGTTACTTGCCTGTTCCGTGCGCCAGGCATCAAAACGCATCCTTGCCGCCTCTAGCCGCCACTTCAACAATTCTGCTTTTTCTGTGGCCTCTCCTATTGCGGTGCACAATTGCACATAATTCTCACTAGCGTATGCCTCTCGCTCTTGTGCGCCTATGCTTGTTTCATTGGATTTTTTCATTTCAATGGCTTTGAGGCTTGATTTGTATACTTCCAAACTAGCCAAATCGCCTTTTGCCTTAGCGTATGCGGGAGCGTTTTCCCAAATGTATTCAATCGCTGGGTGCGGGCTGTAATCTGTCATTTTAAGAGTTCCCAAGCTGTTGCTGCACATAAAGGGACTTGTCCATTTCCAATGGCTTTAAGTCTGTCCATTCTGGCGGCCACCCCATTAGCCACTCTACCCACGTTGGGTTCAAATGACCACCAACTTGCGCTGCCAAAGTCGGCGTATTTCGTTCCGATTCGCTGGGAGCATTTGTTTCCTTTGCGTTGTGTGATGTTGGTGTTGGCCATATTCTTTGACCCACTATCGTTTCCAAATTCGGGTTGCGTTTTTCGTTCCAAGCAGATTCCGGTGTTATTGTTGCCGCCATTGCGCTGCAACTCCGAGGTGTGGGCCAAATTTCCAACCGTTTCTTTAATGCTTTCCGACTGTTGCTCCCACCGTCCATTCCCGTTGTATTCGGTGTGTGAAAAAAAGTTTCGTTGTTCGGCTCTAATCCATATTCTTTCACGCTGATGGTTTGCACCAATGTCGGCAGCAGATACAACGCCCCATTTTGCATCGAACCCCAACGTGGAAAGGTCTGCAAGGACAACTCCAAGTCCTCTAGTAGTGAGCATTGGGCTGTTTTCCACAAAGACGTATTGGGGTCTAACCTCGCCAATGATCCTTGCCATGTGTTTCCACATACTTGATCGTTCTCCTTCAATTCCTGCGCCTCGTCCAGCTGCGCTAATGTCTTGACACGGAAATCCTCCAGATACAACGTCAACAATTCCTCGCCACGGTCTGCCGTCAAAGGTTTGAACATCATCCCAAATCGGGAAAGGCGGGAGAATTTTGTCATTTTGTCGGGCGCACAATACGCTTGCTGGGTATTGTTCCCACTCAACGGCGCAGACAGTTCGCCATCCAAGCAGGTGTCCCCCAAGTATTCCTCCACCAGCACCTGCGAAAAGAGCCAACTCATTCACGCTGCCTCCGCAATGCGTTGTGCAATCCTGGTTCTAAATTGAGCCATGTCCTCACCTGGGCGTGGGTTCATAGCCAATTCACGGGCCTTATCCATTGTTAACTGTTCGGTGCTATACCAAGGCAAAGGCGGCTTTTTGTTAACCTTAGGCTGCATATCCAATTCATCTTCATAGCGGCCCTGATTGAGCCATGTAGACGGATGCGGAATGTACTCTATGCCCGTTTCTTTTAGTTTCCAATATTCCAAATGATCATCAATAGCGCAACAAGCTAAATCTTGTTCCATTGGTGTTAGCTTGTTAAACGCTTTCATCGCCTCTTTTTTGGCAACTTTGCGAGGGTATTTTGACCAAAATTCATCAAAGCTCATGTGTTCTTCTCCTTAAGTTTTGCTTCGATGGCACGGTAAAAATCTACCCACCCACTTATCTCCATACCTTCTTCTTGGCATTTTGCGTAAACTTCATATGCACTAACAAGCTCCTCATCCGTCAGCCCGACCCATTCTTTGCGTGGTGGTGCGGTGTCATTAGCAACAAAACGCATACGACCTTCTGCCCCGCAGTCATAGCAAGTTGCTATATCTTCGGTTACATCGTTGGAATATCTTTTGTGTTTGCACGCCACAGGCATTGGCGAACCAGAAGTTTCGGGTTGGTTCGCTATTGGGTTCGCTAATGGTTCGCTATCAGCGACACAAGCGGGACAAGTCCTATCCCAGTGCTGCATAGGGTGGTCTGTGTGGGAATGGTTTTGTATGCGTATTGATGGGTTCTTTGGTTGTTTTGGCTGTGGGTGAAACTGTGAATAAAACATCTCCATCACAGCGTTTGGTCTGCGGTAAAAAGCCACTACCGTTGTCCCATGCTCCGTTACATCAACCCCAATTTCTACTGGCGGCAAATCAGGCTCTTGATTCTCTGCCTCCTCAATGGCTTGGCGTAGGGCGGTGATGGCTTTGTCTTCTGCGGCAGCTTGTTCTGGGTCTGCAACTGGGTTTGTGCAGTTTCCTTTAAGCGCCTCCAACGCTTGCTTCATAACTGTGATACTCATGTGTTTTCCCTTGCTCTGATTGCTGCGGCTATTTCTTTACCAAGGTTCGGCGTGAAATATTCCTCACACAATTTCGCACACGCCTCACGCTCATCTTGGCGCACTAGCTCGGCAAAGCGTTCGAGACAGTCCAAGTCATTAGTAAGCGCATAGAGGTTGCCGTTGCTTTCGAAAACTAATTCGGCCTGTTCAGCAAGTTGTTTGATTCGTTCGTTCATTTGTGCGCCTTAAAATATCTGTTGCACCAATCACAAAAGCCATCATCAAGGGTAGACCATACTTGTCCACATCCCTCGCAAATCAATTCTTTAGGCTTTTGAGGCGTTTTTTTGCCAAACCGATAAAACCATCTAAACACGTTCATTTCTTCCCCCTAGCTGAGTAAATAGAGCCCTGCGTTTTAGCTACACATTCCCAACATTTCCATCTGTTGATTTTGCCCCGTTGCATAACGCCCCCATCCATAATCCTAATTTTTTGACAAGCTGTGCAAAATTTCCTTGTCGGTTGCCCAATAGAGTTGTCCATACCATCCGCTAAACATTTTTGAAAGTTTTAATGCCACCTTTGCGTTGTCTCCCGTAAAGTTCGGAAATCGCCAGGCTTTGATCTCTTTATGCACCGGATCATCGTGCGGTATTAAATCACATTCCATCATCGAAAAAGTTTTAGATTGCATCCACACATAGACCCGCCGTGGGGACATATTCAACAGATCAGCTAGTTCAAACGCCGTAAACCATCTGTTGTTCTCTTTAAGTATTTGTAACAACCGTTTCTGATTTTTTGACACGTTCAATCCTCCCATCGGGATAAAAAAGCGTTTGAGCAATACGGCTTGGAAATCGTAAAACGTTTAAGCTGTTTGGCCTGTGTGCTGCATCCTCCAAAGTAAAACCTTTGTAATTTGTTTGCCGTAAAAACACCGGAACTTTTTTTCTCAATTCAGCCACCTTACTGATACATAGACAATCAAAAACACAACCGAGATAAGCAATGCAAAACCCAACACGGCAATGGCAAAACCTGCGACAATTTCCATAGGGCCTCCTTTTGCCTATATGTTCAGTTAGCTTAACACATCTTGTCAAGTTATTTATCACTAGGTGTTTACCCTATGTTAATAACATTGATGTGGTTATCGTGCTGAACAATAGTTACTCCAAGGGTGATAAGAGCCTTGTCTTATCGATCCTGTTCCATACCTACACAGAAGTTATACACATATATTTCATTAATCACATCGTAGATACCAAACCTACCGGAGTGAATGTTCAATCGTTTAGTGTCTTGTATCACCATGTCCACTAAACTTGTGCTGTACCCATTTAAGTCAGCGAGGCGTACGTTGGGGTGTGCAACAGCCTATGTTTACTTCCACGCAGCCCATGTAGGCCCTTACTATCGTGTGGAGTACGGATGCATGGCAAATAAAAAAGCCGCTTTAGGGTATATCTTGTTGGCCGACCCCTTTTTGTGGGGACATTTTTTGATAAATCGTCCAATGGAACTTATCAAAAAATCAAGATATACGCTAAAACGGCTTCGTTTGTCGGCCAAGACAACGATTTAATTATACACAAATTTGGTGCTGTAGGTAAGAATCGAACTCACGACCCCTTGATTACAAGTCAAGTGCTCTGCCAACTGAGCTACTACAGCAATTCAGGCCAAATCATATCCCATTGGGTAGGAAACAATTTTTTACGGCTGATCTCGCCATTAGTCAGCAATTCTAGCTGTGCAGCCAAGTACATCATCTTTTCTTGCGGAATGTTTGCTTTACGCCACATAGACACAGCCGCAGGGCTTACGCCGCACAACTTTGCTACATTTGTAGTACCGCCGCAGATGTTAATTATTTCTGAATTTGTCATGATTTAATGATACTGAATAAGCTAACTTAAATCAACACTTGACACGGCATTTCAGATACCTTAAATTACGCATACTGTCACTCAGACAGGACAACTCAATATAGGTGATATATGAATGAATTAGCAAAAGCATTAGTCAAGGCGCAGTCAGCAATGAACCATGCCGCCAAAGACGCAAAAAATCCCCACTTTAAATCTGCATACTCAAGCCTGGCATCTGTCATAGACGCTGTGCGACCTGCGCTATCTAGCAATGGATTGGCGTTTGTACAAAAGCTGCACACAGCAACCAATGGCGTGATTGTAGAAACGGTGTTGATACATGAGTCGGGTCAAGAGTTATCTTGCGGGCAATTGTTTGTACCTGCCACCAAGCAAGATGCACAAGGCTTTGGCTCTGCTATCTCATACGGCAAACGGTATGGGTTGCAAGCTGCATTAGGGATTGCAAGTGAAGATGATGATGGCAACGCTGCATCTAGGCCAAAACCATTTGTCCCTGCAAGCACAATTGATATGGATGTTGCAATTACTAAGATGCTAAGTGCTGCCAATATGGACGATTTAAAGGCCGTATTTGCCGCAGAGTACAAACTAGCATCCGCTGAACAAAAAACGGCTCTTAAAGCCAAATATGACGAAATTAAAAAGGAATTTGAATAATGGCAAACGATCTTAACCGCTGTGAATTTATTGGACGCTTGGGTAAAGACCCTGAAGTGCGTTACGCCGCATCGGGGGATGCTATTTGTAATTTTTCGATTGCTACTAGTTGGAAAACCAAAGACAAAGAGGGCACAGAATGGGTACGAATTACCAGTTTTGGAAAACTTGCGGGTATCTGTGGGGATTACTTGAAAAAGGGATCACAGGTCTATATAGCGGGGCGTATGACCACTCGAAAGTGGCAAAACAAAGATGGCGTAGATCAATATACAACCGAAATCGTAGCCGATCAGATGCAGATGTTGGGCGGCAAGCCTGAGCAATCAGAACAGCCTGTAAAGCCACGGCAAGATGCATATCGGGCCATTAAAGAGGGCAATATTGCCGATCTCGAAGATGATGTACCTTTCTAGGAAAAATTATGAAAAAGCTACTATTGATTGCGCTGTTATGTTTTAACGTCCAGGCTAAACCTATTGCATCAATGAACAACAACGGAGGCGGCAAGATTGTGTTGCTTGATGATGCGTGTGTCAAAAACGGCAAAACATACGAAAACCTGTTTCGCTCTTATACATATCACGAAAACGGTACAACTCAGGATGGGTGTTGGGCTGTTGAGCACGATACCGTTGTTGTGATTTGGGATAGCGGCGCAAAAATGCGCTATCCCGCACAAAACTTTACTATTCTTGACACAGGGAAAAAGCAAAACCTATGAACCTTACAGAACAAGCAATTCTGTCGGCATGGCGGCTTCAACAAATCGAGGAAGGTGACACGATAGACGATGCCACCAAAAAATGGATTGATGAAGCAATTGAGATGCTTAAACTTTTAGCTAAAAAGGTACGATAATGAAAATTAGCCCACCTGCTTTCCCTACATACTTAGCCGATAACATGGCCCACGGTATGACAATGCGAGATTACTTTGCAAACTCCGCAATGCAATCTTTACTGCTTGTAACTGATCCAGATGAAATAACGCATGAGCAAATATCTTGGTTTGCTTACCAAATGGCAAATTCAATGATGGAGGCTAGAAACTTATGAGTTCAGAATCAGGCCATTGGTATACCCAATCAGGCGATCCGGCCTACACGATCATTGGCAAAAACGGTAAAGAGCGCAACACTACCGTTAAAGATGCCCGTGAGCACAATCTTGTACCGTCCGTTACCACCATCCTAAACATTGCTGCCAAGCCTGGGCTTAACAATTGGCTGCAACAGCAAGTGTTATTGGCGGCTTTAACGCTGCCACGGATGGATGGCGAACCGGAAGCGGATTGGTTGGATCGGGTTATGTCAGATTCACGTTCTACGGGCCGTCAAGCTGCTGAACGGGGCACGACAATGCATGGGGTGCTTGAAAAGTTTTATCGCAGCACAGAGCCGCAAATTTGGCCTTTGTATGTGATTGAAACGGATCGAGCTATTACCGAGCATTTTGGAAAACAAGATTGGACAGCGGAAACAAGTTTTGCCCATTATTTAGGGTTTGGCGGCAAGATTGACCTAAGCGCACCAGGCATCGTTATTGATTTCAAGACTAAAGAGGGCAGTCTTGATAAGGTAACGGCTTACCATGAGCATTTGATGCAGTTAGCGGCCTATTCCGTAGGGCTAGATATGGGGGAGGCTCGCTGCGCCAACGTGTTTGTCAATGAACAAGGGGATGTAAAGATCATTGAACATTCACAGGAAGATTTGGAAAACGCTTGGCATTGCTTTGAGTGCTTATTGCAGTTTTACAAAATAAAGAATAACCTATGATCTAGGGCCGAAAGCTGTGTCCCCCCCTACACACTCCTAGTCAGCGAGTAGGCCCACCCCCAACAAAAATACAACACTTAAGGTTTATCCCTATAAATACCGCTTGCTTGTATTGTTAAGGTAGCTTAATATTCTTATATGGCATTTGCCATTTCTTAGATAGGTGCAATATGAGTGCAGCGTTTTATGAGTTAACAGATGCGGGCAAACGTAGGTTGCTTAGACAGTTAGCTGTAGAACTGTCTGCCGATAAGATTGCCGAGTTAGTAGAGCCGTATTCAAGTCGGTTATGCATTGATCATAATGATGGTGCGCCATACATTACGTTCGCTAAATCAGAACTTGATATGCCGATTGATAACCAAGTGTGGGTCATGTACATGGAGGATTATGAGATAGAAAAAATCATTTACGATAACGAATAACTTTTATATAGGTGCATAACATGAAACAAGTAGTTTACGAAATTACCGCAGAGGGCAAACGTGATTTGCTCATAGAATTAGCCTCCGAACTATCCATTGATTGCGTTGATCAGTTATTGGAAATGTTTGCAAAAATAGATGTTGTTGATAAAGGCTATCCTGTTGCCATCATTGAGGGCAAACATCATCGCTCAAACAAACACAAAATAGTGCTTGGCAATGATGAATTTGTTAACCGATATGTTTTGGAGGACGAATAATGAAATACCTACGCTACACAAAAACAGATCAGCGCATCCCTGTTGAGGGTTATGTGCTTGGCGGTTTGGTGCTGTTTGCTGTATTCGGGTTTTTACCGTTGTTAAAACTTATCTTGGGGTGAACAATGACGCAATATGATCGCATCATTCAATGTTTGAAAAAGGGTTGGATTTCCGGCTTGGATGCGTTGTATCAAGCGGGCACAATGAAATTATCAACAAGAGTTGGGGAGTTAAGAAACGATGGATGGAATATTAGAGATCGATGGGATGAATCAAAACGATTCAAGCAATACAAACTTGTCAGGCCCTACCGTAAGACGGGCAAGGATACTTGATCCTGATTTTGTATATGTCCCCGCAGCCGCTACCGATGTGCAAAAAACATGGATGCGTCTAACGGATTGGAAACCTAAACAACAATAAACTAAGCCCCGTAACAGGGGCTTTTTTTATGCCATTGCTAAGGCTTTAGATTTGCTGTGCTCAACCCTATTGAGCCACCCATTACCAAATGCGCCAAATGTCGGCAATGACCTGTAAAACGCTGCCCTGGCACTAGAGAATTCATCAATCACTACTTCAGGGTTCATCGCTTGTACCGCCGCAAGGGTTAGCGGGCCAATAGCACCATCGGGGTTTGTGCCTACAACCTTTTGCAATATCTTGGCTGATCTACCAACACCTGCATTGACCGCCATATCAAACACAACGTAGTCCACCCCACTTGGCAAATCGTCACAACGGCACGCATCCCAAAACTTACGTTTATACAATGGCTCTACTTTCTCAGGCGTAAGACTTCGCATTTCCTTTTCGCCTACGCTGTGGCCTACCCAATTTTCCCAAACAGCACGGGTAACGCCTAAGTTTGTCATGCCGCCAGTATCACCTAGATGTGATAAATCGGCATAGCCGCCCTCAGATTGCAGCATATATTGAAACGATTTTTGCCAATTGCTTTTCATTTTTTCTGTGCGTAAAACAGGGTGCGATCACCAAACAGATAGAACCCAACAGCCGATGCAAAGTTATTGACCGCTGCGCTATCTTGACCTGTAACCATCATAAACGCCCATGTGCCGAGCACAATTGCAGCCACGCCTGGACGCATCAACCGCACAATTGCCTCTACCCACGGGTATGTAGTGCCTGATCCGCCAATGTTGTTCATTGCTTTAAACATCTCAAGATCAACATTTCGCATTTGTACATACTCACCAATGTTGACGGGTTTGTATGTGTCAGATT
>Ga0255152_1000294_pt1 | contig 15904 bp, 13 predicted proteins | sample Atl_Yuk_RepC_8h_FD_183624 | JGI IMG/M metagenome (GOLD analysis project Ga0255152, IMG submission 183624) | Freshwater microbial communities from Altamaha River, Georgia, United States - Atl_Yuk_RepC_8h | ecosystem: Environmental > Aquatic > Freshwater > River | place: USA: Georgia | collected...
CGGCACTTTCTGCATCACCTGACAAAAGAAAAGCTTGGCAGCGACAACCGCCTAAATCTTTCTCTTTTTCAGGGCAAGTTCTGCAAGGCTCCTTCATCCAGCTGTCACCACGATATCGATTAAATGCAGGCGAATCTTGCCAAGCCCACATCAGTCCTTTATCACGCACATTTGGAAATTCAATATTAGGTAATACACGCGCTGAATGGCAAGGAAGCACATCGCCGTTAGCGGTCACAATCATAAAGACTTCACCCCAACCATTCATACATTTCTTAGGACGATCTGAGAAATAATCAGGCACTACAAAGAACACTTTCATCTTATTTCCGACTTTTTCTCTAAATTCATTCGTCACTTTTTCTGCGTGATCTATTTGTTCTTTAGTGGGCATCAATTGATTACGATTAAGAAGTGACCATCCATAATATTGCGTATTAGCAAGTTCTACGTAATCAGCACCCAATGCTTCAGCCATTTCTAGTATTTCTTTAATATGTCCAATGTTATAACGATGAATAACAACGTTAAGCACCATGGGATAGCCATGGCTCTTAATCATAGCTGCCACTTTTTTCTTTAATTCAAATGTTTTTGTATTTGTAATGAAATTATTAATTTCTTCAGTGATGTCATGCATCGAAAGTTGAATATGATCTAAACCACCCTCTTTAAATGCCTGAATTCGTTTTTCAGTTAAGCCAACACCCGATGTAATCAGATTGCTGTAATAGCCTAATTTTTTCGCTTCAACGACAATCTCTTCAATGTCATCGCGAAGAAGTGGTTCTCCACCTGAGATACCTAATTGAAGCGCGCCTAATTTTCTCGCGTCACGTAAAACATTAATCCATTGCTCCGTTGATAATTCATTTTGCGTGTGTTTATCGTAATCAGTGGGGTTATAACAAAATGCACAATGAAGTGGGCATCGATAAGTGATTTCAGCCAATAACCATAATGGCTGGGTATGTGTGACGGATGCTGCTACACCATTATTTTGTGTTGCCATCGTATGTCCCCTTAATTAGCTTTCTCAATCCACGCTTTATCGAAAGCAAATTGAATCATTGATAAGATATCTTTTTCAATACCATCTACATCCTTAAATTTTTCTTTTAAAGAAGCAACTATTTGATCGACTGAATTTTTTCCGTTCACTAAACTTAATACTTCACCAGCACTACCATTTAATTTCACCATACCTTCAGGAAATAAAATCACATGGGATTGCTGCGCTTCTTCCCATTGAAATCTGTGGTGCGCTGCTATCTTATAAATATCCTGATTTTCAATAGTCATAGTTAGTATCTAGGCTGTCTTAAATAATCACGATCTTCAACTTTAAGATTTGAAGATGCGAGCATAATGGAGTCGGCGATTACCCATAACACATCAAGCTTGAATTGTAAGATCTCTAATGCACGCTCTTGCATCGCACGAGACTGGCTAAAGTAATCCAGTGTCACAGATAAGCCTTGCTCGACATCACGCCTTGCTTCAGTTAAACGTTTTTTAAAATAAGAAAGTCCAGACTCCTTAATCCATGGATATACTTCTGGCCATGAACTAATGCGTTGCTGATGGATATGTGGGGCAAATAATTCTGTCAAAGATGAACATACCGCTTCTTGCCATGGTCGTTGTCTAGCAAAATTAATATAGGCATCCACTGCAAATCGAACACCGGGACTGACGTGTTTTAAAGATGTCACATCTTCTCTCGTTAAGCCAACAGCTTCACCTAATTTAATCCAAGCTTCGATACCACCTTCAGCGCCATCAACACCATCATGATCTGTAATGCGCACAATCCATTGCTTTCTGACTTCTTTATCAGGGCAATTAGAAAGTATGGCTGCATCTTTTTGTGGAATGCCAATTTGATAATAAAAACGATTTAATACCCAACATTGCAATTGCTCTTTAGTGAGCTTTCCTTCATACATCATCACATGAAATGGGTGATAGATATGATAGCCCCGACCCTTCTCACGAAGTTTTTCTTCAAACTCTGCTCTTGACCAAATTTTATCCATGTCTATTAATTTCCTTATAAAACAATATCCATACCATCATATGCAACTTCAATACCATGTTGGGTTAAGATCGCACGCTCTTTTGAGTCTTCTCGTAAAATGGGGTTTGTATTGTTAATATGTATGAGCACTTTTTTAGCATGAGGATATCGATTTAATACTTCGATCATACCGCCCTCACCTGATTGAGGGTTGTGACCAATATCCCTTGCTTTCTTCGTCATTAAACCCATATCTATCATTTCTGTATTCGTCCAGAATGTACCATCCACCATAATGCAATCTGCTTTTTCAAACAAAGGTGGCAAGTGCGGTTCAATTTCACCTAAGCCCGGTGCATAAAATAATCGTTTCTGAGTTTTTTTATCTTCAATCAACATACCAATCGTATCACCTGGGTGTGGATTATTTCGATGAGGTGAATATGGAGGTGCCGCGCTCTTTAATGCAACTGCAGTGAATGAGAGATTTTCTATTTGAGGTATTTCAAATGAAGTTTTACCGTCGGTTGGAATCTCGTGATGATTGATACCACAATAGTGATCTAAAATATTTAGGAGTGGATTACCTGTCGTGAGATCCTGATACACCATATCTGTGCAATAAAGCTCACGTTTTTGTGTGCCCTCACGAAGCATCAATAAACCTGTAGTGTGATCAATTTGCGCATCAATTAAAACAATGGCTGAAATACCACTATCACGGATAGCTCGACCAGGTTGAAGTGGGGGAAAATCTTGAATTTGTTGCAACACATCAGGGGATGTATTAAAAAGAACCCAATGAATACCGTCGGAACTTACACATATAGAAGACTGTGTGCGTTTTGTCGCTTTGATCGTACCTTTTCTTAAGCCATCACAATTTTGGCAATTACAATTCCACTGAGGAAATCCACCCCCCGCACCTGCGCCTAAAACATGTATATGCATAAATCTCCACTAAAGAAATTAGCTAATTAATATTGGAATTTTGTTACAGAAAGGCCTAATCTGATAGTGGAAATTAGCGAAAGAGAACTCATGAAATCCATGAGATCTTTATAAGATTTCTCGACCAATCACCTTAGCTATACCTCTTAATTCACTCATGAGGGTGATAAGTTCTTGAGGGTTAATCGCTTGATCTGCATCACACCATGCTTCACATGGATTAGGATGCATCTCAACTAAGAGACCATCCGCACCTGCAGCAATAGCAGCTCTAGATAATGCAGCCACCATCCAAGCTTTACCACCCGCATGAGATGGATCCACAATCACAGGAAGGTGTGTCTCTTTTTTTAATACCGGTATTGCAGTGACATCAAGCACATTACGATAATATGTTTCAAAGGTTCTGATGCCACGTTCACAGAAAATAATATTATGATTGCCACCTGCTGCAATATACTCAGCAGCCATTAACCATTCTGAGATGGTTGCCGACATACCACGTTTTAAAATAACAGGGACGTTCACCTTACCTACTTCTTTAAGTAGCTCAAAATTCTGCATACTTCGCGTACCAATTTGAATCACATCTACTTTATATTTCATGAAAGTATCAAGCTGTCTTGCATCCATGAGCTCAGTCACAATCGGTAAACCCTCTTTATCAGCAGCTTTTCTGAACATCTCTAGACCTTCAACACCTGTGCCTTGGAATGTATAGGGACTTGTGCGAGGTTTGAATGCACCACCACGCATAAGTCTTACGCCAGCAGCTTTCACAGCTTTTGCTGACTTCTCCATTTGCTCGGGCGTCTCAACTGAGCATGGCCCTGAGATAATTTGAATTTGTTTTCCGCCCATAAGATTACCTTTAATATCAATGACGGTATCTTCTTTGTGCCATTCGCGTGCAACGATCTTATAAGGTTTAACAATATGGAGCGCTTGTTCAACGCCAGGAAGTGATTCTAAAAGTTCTGGATCGAGACTGCGTTCGTCTCCAATGGCACCAATAACCGTTCTCTCAGTACCACGAGATACATTAGCTTCGAGTCCTTTTTCTTCTATACGCTTAATAACTGATTCAATTTGCTCTTCAGTCGCAGCGCTACTCATTACAATAATCATGCAAAATCCTATTTAAATAATCGTTTCTAATGCCTGAATAAATCTTTCATTTTCTTCTTTAAGACCAATGCTGACACGTAAATAATCAGGCATCTCATAATTAGCTACTGGGCGGACAATCACACCTGCCTTCAGTAAAGCCTCGTAGATTTGAGGAGCTTTGTCTACTTTAAAACTTATAAAATTCCCAAAAGTAGGAATAAAGTCTAAATTTAGCTTTTTAAATGCTGATTCTAATTGGTTTTTTCCATTATTATTCAGTATTTTACTCTCGCTGACAAATGCATCGTCCATTAATGCAGCTACTGCGGCATCTTGTGCAAGACTATTCACATTAAAAGGTTGTCTTACACGATTCATAAATTGAATAATTTCAGGATGAGATGCTCCGAAACCCACTCTTAATCCGGCCAATCCGTATGCTTTTGAAAAAGTTCTTGAGATAATTAGATTAGAAAATTCCTGAAGCCATGAAAAACTAACCGATTTATCTTCAGTATCTAAATATTCATCATAAGCTTCATCTAAGACCACAATAATATGCTTAGGAATTTTACTTAAGAATGCTTTAAGTTCATTTTTAGCTATAAGTGTCCCTGTGGGGTTATTCGGATTAGCAATAAAAATCATCTTCGTTTTTGAAGTGATCGCATCAAACATTTTTGTAAGATCATGTGAAAAGTTATGAGCTGGCACTTTAACACCAACAGCACCCATCGCTTGGGTTACAAGACTGTAAACAGCAAAAGCATGCTGAGAAAAAATAACCTCATCACCTACTTTTAAAAATGTACGTGCAGCTAATTCAAGGATATCGTTTGATCCATTTCCAAAAATTAATCCGTCAGGATTTAAATTAAATTTAAGGCTGACAGCATCTTTTAGTTTGAATGCATTACCATCAGGGTAACGATAAATTTCATCAATAGATTTTAAAATTACTTCACGAGCTCTTGGACTCATTCCCAATGGGTTTTCATTGGAAGCCAATTTCACAATAGATGACTCTTCTAATTTGTATTCGCGAGCGAGCTCGGAGATTGGTTTGCCACCTTGGTAAGGGGCAATATCACAAATATACTTTGGAATGAGAGATTGAATAGACATAATCGATTATTAAAAAGTCTTAAATGGCATGCTAACGCATAAATCCATTAAGTCAAATTAGATTGCGGATAAGATCCTAAGACTTTTAAAAATGAAGCTCTAGATGCTATTTCTTTAAGTGATAAAGCAACTTTTGAATCAGTCATATGTCCTTCAACATCAATAAAGAAAACATATTCCCATAAGCCTGTTTTAGAAGGTCGAGATTCAAGTTTGGTCATACTCACTTTATTCTTTGCAAAAGGCTCAATCATTGATGCAATAGCACCTGGTTGATTTTTTGCAGCGACAATAATCGATGTTTTATCCAGTCCAGAAGGCTTAACATCATGATTAGAAATCACTAAAAATCGAGTAGAGTTTTTAGGATCATCCTCGATATTTTCACATAATACAGGGGTATTAAATAACGCTGCAGCCCGCATGCTTGCAATCGCAGCAGCACCTTTTTCTTTAGATGCAATCTTCACAGCTTCAGCGTTGCTCGAAACAGACTGCAATTCAATACCTGGAGCATGATTAAGAAGCCACTGATGGCATTGAGATAAAGATTGAGCATGTGAGTATATTTTTTTAATACTCGATAAATCTTTTTCTTTACTAATCAAATTATGATGCACTGGCAAAATAATCTCAGCACTGATTAAAGCGTTTGATGTGAGAAGCAAATCAAGTGTGCGGTTAATAGCGCCTTCCGTTGAATTTTCGACAGGAACTACACCATAGTGTGCTTTATGTGACTCCACAAGATGAAACACTTCATCGATGCTTGAAGTTTGCATAGATACAATCGATTCACCGAATTGCTTCATAGAAGCTTCTTCGCTGAATGTTCCGAGTGGTCCTAAAAAAGCAACGGTGATTTGTTTTTCTAGCGCTCTGCAATTAGACATGATGCTCTTATAAATACTTTCAATACTCTCATTTGAAAGTGGTCCTTGGTTTTGTTCAACCAAACGACGCAAAACTTGCGCTTCTCGTTCTGGACGATAGATAACGCCATCCGTTTTTAAACTTCCAATATTTGAAGCCAATGAAGCTCTTTTAGAAATGAGGTCTAAAAGTTCATTATCGATTTTATCGATAGCATCTCTTAATTTTTTTAATTCATCCGTCATAAGATTAATGTAACTTCTCAAAATCTTTCATATAATCCACTAGAGCTTGAATACCTTCAATCGGCATAGCGTTGTAGATTGAAGCCCTGATACCGCCTACAAGACGATGGCCCTTTAAACCGATCATACCTAAATTTTCAGCGCCTGTTACAAAAGATGTATGTAAATCCTCATTTTGAATTCTAAAAGGCACATTCATGCGTGAACGATTTTTGATGTCGATTGGGTTTGAATAAAAGTCTGTTGAATCAATATAGCTATATAACAATTCTGCTTTTTTAATATTTTGTTTTTCAATAACCTCAAGGCCGCCAATCTCAATGAGCCATTCAAATACAAGACCTGCCATATAGATACTATATGTTGTAGGTGTATTAATCATGGATTGATTTTCGACTTGTGTTTTCCAATTAAATACTGAGGGTGTTAATGGTGAGGCAACATCTAAAAGATCATCCCTCACAATAACAATCGTTAAGCCTGCAGGCCCAATATTCTTTTGTGCACCAGCATAAATCACACCGAATTGACTAATGTCAACTGGTCTTGAAAGAATATGAGACGACATATCAGCAACAACTGGAATTGATTTGATAGAAGGCATCTCAAAGTATTCCACACCATGTATCGTTTCATTCGAACAGAAATGAATATATGCTGCAGACGGATCAATTTTCCAATCTTTAGGATCGGGTGCTTTTGCATAATTAATAGTTTCAGAAGAAGCAGCGATTGTCATATCGCCAAAGGGTAAAGCATCTTGATAAGAGCGCTTAGACCAATAGCCACTGACGACGTAATTCGCTTTTTTACCATTAAGAAGATTTAGAGGCACCATAGAGTTTTGAGCGATCGCACCACCTTGCAAAAAAAGCACTTTATAATTTTTAGGGATATTGAAAAGTGATCGAAAATCCTTTTCTACTTTTTCAATAATCGACATGTAATGTTTACCACGATGCGACATTTCCATAACAGACATACCTGAGCCATGCCAATCAAGCATTTCAGCTTGCGCACGAAGCATGACTGACTTTGGAAGGACTGCGGGACCAGCTGAAAAATTATAAGTACATTTCATGATGAATTTAACAAACTACTCCTCTATATCATCATCAGCTTCTACAATCTTTTCGAGACCTGATAATTTTTCGTTTTCACCTAAATTAATGAGAGTGACCCCTTGCGTTGCTCGACCAAGTTCACGAATTTCACTGACGCGCGTTCGAATAAGCACACCGCCTGTTGTAATTAACATAATTTCATCTTCATCGCTCACAAGTTTTGCAGCGACGACAAGACCATTTCGCTCGCTCACTTGTATCGCCTTAACCCCTTGTGTTGCTCGACCTGAATGCCTAAAGTCAGAGAGAACAGTACGTTTTCCATAACCATTTTCAGTGGCCACAAGCATAGACTGTTGATCATCACTTGCAATAAGAAGTGATAGCACTTGCTGGTCTTCTTGCAATTTCATTCCACGAACACCGCGAGTATTTCGACCCATACTTCTCACATCTTCTTCATCAAACCAAACAGCCTTACCACCATTTGAAACTAAAACAATATCGTTAGAACCATCCGTAATTTCAGCGCCAACTAAAAAGTCGTTGTCATCAAGATTGATTGCGATAATGCCTGACTTACGTGGGTTTGAAAAATCTGTAAGCGGAGTTTTTTTAACTGTACCTAACGCCGTTGCCATAAAAATATAATGCTTATCATCGAATTCTTTAATAGGCAGGATCGCATTAATTTTTTCCCCTTCTTGCAGCGGGAATAAATTCACGATAGGTTTGCCACGGCTTGTGCGACTTCCTTGCGGCACTTCATATGCTTTTAACCAATAGACTTGTCCTCGACTTGAGAAGCATAAAATATTGTCATGCGTATTTGCTACAAACATTTTATCAATGAAGTCATCATCTTTAGTTGTTGCAGCTTGCTTACCTCTTCCGCCACGTTTTTGTGCTCGATATTCAGCTAATGCTTGTGATTTTATATATCCTGTGTGTGAGAGAGTTACCACGACATCCTCAGCTGTAATTAAATCTTCAGTTGATAAATCTAATGCATTCTCAACAATTTCACTTCGACGTTTATCACCATATTGTTCTTTGATTGCTTTAAGTTCATCAGCAATAATTGCTGTAACTCTTGCAGGTGTGGCTAAAATATCAAGAAGATCTGTAATGACATTCATAATCTCTTTATATTCATTAACAATTTTTTCTTGTTCGAGGCCTGTTAAGCGTTGTAATCTTAATTGAAGAATTTCCTGTGCCTGAACATCAGATAACTTATAACCTGAAGCGGCTAATCCAAATTCTTTTGATAATCCTTCAGGTCGTGAAAATTCCATAGCAGCACCTTTGAGCATTCCTTCTACAACAGAAGATTTCCATGTGCGCGCCATCAATTCTTTTTTAGCGTCTGGTGGTGTGGGTGCGGCTTTAATTATCTTGATCATCTCGTCAACATTTGCTAATGCAACTGCTAAACCTTCCAAGATATGTCCACGCTCACGTGCTTTTCTTAATTCAAATACCGTTCTTCTTGTAATAACTTCACGACGATGCCTTAAGAAAGCATCAAGAATTTGTTTTAGGTTAAGGAGTTTTGGTTGGCCATCAATGAGTGCCACCATGTTCATACCGAAACTATCTTGGAGTTGTGTTTGCTTAAAAAGATTATTTAGAATGACATCAGGATTTTCGCCACGCTTTAACTCAATCACAACACGCATTCCTGATTTATCTGATTCATCTCGTAAATCTGAGATACCTTCAATCTTTTTATCATTTACGAGCTCAGCTATCTTCTCAATAAATGTTTTTTTATTAACTTGATAAGGAAGCTCATCAACAATGAGCGCTTCGCGATTACCTTTATCGAGTTTTTCTACATGCGTTCTACCACGTATCACAACACGTCCACGTCCCGTTCTGTACCCCTCTTTAACCCCTGAAGTACCATGAATAATTCCAGCTGTTGGAAAATCTGGTGCTGGCATTAATTTAATTAATGCATCAATCGACGATTCGGGTTTTTCAAGGAGTAATAAACACGCATTCACCACTTCACTTAAATTATGGGGTGGAATATTGGTCGCCATTCCCACGGCAATACCGGAACTTCCATTAATAAGAAGATTCGGAATGCGGGCTGGCATAATAAGCGGTTCTTGTTCAGAGCCGTCATAGTTAGGGCCAAAATCAACGGTTTCTTTATCAATATCTTCTAAAAGCTCATGCGCAATTTTAGACATACGAATTTCCGTATATCGCATAGCAGCAGCATTATCACCATCCACTGAACCGAAGTTGCCCTGACCATCCACTAACATATACCGCAAGCTAAAATCCTGAGCCATACGAACAATGGTGTCGTATACCGCTGTGTCACCATGAGGGTGGTATTTACCAATTACGTCACCGACGATACGCGCTGATTTTTTATAAGGCTTATTAAAGTCGTTATTAAGCTCATGCATTGCATAAAGCACTCGACGATGCACAGGCTTTAATCCATCCCTTACATCAGGAAGTGCTCGTCCCACAATCACGCTCATCGCGTAATCAAGGTAAGAACGTTTCATCTCATCTTCAAGACTTATTGGGATGGTTTCTTTGGCAAATTGATTCATAGGATTTAGATCGATAATTTAAGTAGAAAACTACCTAAATTTTAACATGTAGCAGGGCTGTATTTTTGCCCTACTCAAGGTATTTTTTACCTTGAGAGACTAGACAAATCGGCTTTTAGGTCTTCTATATCTTCAAGGCCTACAGCGATTCTTACAAGGTTATCTTTAATGCCAGCTTTTTGACGCTCTTCAGGGCTCACTCTCGAATGCGTTGTGGTTGCAGGATGGGTAATGGTAGATTTAACGTCACCTAAATTGGCCGTAATGGAGATTAATCGGGTCGAGTCAATTAGGCCCCAAGCCTCTTTTTGGCCCCCTTTTACTTCAAAAGACACAATAGCACCGCCAGTTTTTTGCTGGCTTAAGGCTAGTTTATGCTGCGGATGCGAAGCCAGCCCAGGATAGTAAACGCGATCTATCTGAGGTTGAGTTTCTAACCATGAAGCCAAGTCAAGTGCATTCTTGGAATGTGCATCCATACGAATAGATAATGTTTCTAAGCCTTTCAAAAAGACCCAGGCATTGAAAGCACTCATCGTAGGACCTGCTGTTCGTAAAAATTGATAAATCGGCTCTATTGTTTTTTTATCTGCTACGACAGCACCGCCCAGGCAACGTCCTTGGCCATCAATATATTTAGTGGCTGAATGAATAATGATATCGGCACCAAACAACAAGGGCTTTTGAAGTGCAGGCGAACAAAAACAATTATCCACCACCAATTTAATATCTTTTTGATGAGCGATTATTGAGAGTGCTTTAATGTCAGTCACTTCAGTTAATGGATTAGATGGAGTCTCTACAAAGAAAAGTTTTGTGTTTTTTTGTGTAGCATCTTCCCATTCATGAAGATGAGTAAGCGACACAAAAGTCACTTCCAAACCCCAGCGCTTTAAAATATTGCTAAAGAGTTGAACGGTTGTGCCAAATATACTTCGCGATGCCACGATATGATCGCCTGCAGAACATAACCCCATAATGGTTGCTAAAATAGCTGACATACCACTTGAAGTTGCCACGCATGCTTCCCCGCCTTCAAGCGCTGCAAGACGATCTTGAAACATGGTAACGGTAGGATTGGTAAAACGAGAATAGATATTGCCAGGCTCATTACCAGCAAATCTTGCTGCAGCCTGGGAAGATGAATCAAATACATAGCTAGAAGTTAAAAAAATAGCTTCAGAATTCTCACCAAACTCAGATTGTAATGAGCCTGCTCGAATCGCTTGTGTATCAAATTTCCATGCGTTGTTATTCATAGTCTGTTACCTTTTTTAGGCATAAAAAAACCCGTTTCACAAAAAGCTAAAACGGGACAGACCTCGCTTTAGCAGTATTTTTAACGCGCTCGCAAGCTGAGAAATAACTTATTACTCAAATCAGCGCATATCGAATTATGCACGATAAAAAAAATACGTCAAGAAACGCTTTATGTTATGCGGCTTCTTCTTCATTTTTAATTAAATTTAAATCCATTTGCGTGCTTGAATTTGAAGGCTTGTCCGATTTATTGGAATCCGCACGAAGCGTTTCAATATTTTTTAAATAATATTCATCGATATCGCCTGTAATGTATTTACCATCAAAACAAGACGCATCAAATTTTTTAAGTTTTGGATTGATGGATGCAATATTTTCAATGAGCGCATCAAGATCTTGATAAATTAATTCATCCGCACCGATCTCTTCGCGAATTTCTGCATCTGTTTTATTAGGTGCCAATAATTCATTACGTGAAGGCATATCAATGCCATACACATTTGGAAATCTGACAGGGGGTGCGGCTGAAACTAAATAAACCTTTTTAGCGCCCGCCTCTCTTGCCATTTGAACGATTTCTTTTGATGTTGTACCTCTTACAATTGAATCATCAACTAACAGCACATTCTTATCTTGAAATTCAATCTTGATCGGATTTAGTTTTTGTCGCACTGATTTTTTTCTCAACGCTTGGCCGGGCATAATAAAAGTTCGACCGATATAACGGTTCTTAATAAAACCTTCGCGGTAATCAAGACCTAATTCCAAAGCAAGTTGCAATGCACTAGGACGACTGGTATCAGGTATAGGAATTACAACATCGATATCTAAATGCGCCCAAGATTTTTTAATTTTTTGTGCTAAGGTTTTACCCATATTAAGTCGCGTTTGATACACAGAAATACCGTCAATCACTGAATCGGGTCTTGCAAGATATACATACTCAAATATGCAAGGATGGTGATTTGGTTTTGCACATTGTTTAGAGTAAAAATTACCATTCATATCAATAAAGACTGCTTCGCCAGGTTCGACATCTCTTACCAATTTAAATCCTAATACATCAAGTGCAACACTCTCAGACGCAACCATATATTCAACACCCTCAGCGCTCTCATGTTTGCCAATCACAAGTGGACGAATACCATGAGGGTCTCTAAATGCAAGTAAACCAAAATTAGCAATCATTGATACAACAGCGTAAGCACCTTTGCATCGCTTATGGAGAGAAGTGACGGCATCAAAAACAACATCACTATTAAGGACACTACTTTTTGAGGATTCTTCAATTTCATGCGCTAATACATTAAGCAAAACTTCTGAGTCTGATGTGGTATTGATATGACGAAGATCTTGCCTAAAGATATCCTCCTTAAGTTTTTCTGCATTCGTAAGATTTCCGTTATGGCCCAAAACAATACCAAAAGGTGAATTCACATAAAAAGGTTGTGCTTCAGCAGCGGAGGATGAACCAGCAGTTGGATAACGCACATGCGCAATACCAGCATTTCCAATCAGATTTCGCATATGGCGGGTATGAAAGACATCTTTCACGAGGCCATTATTTTTGTGCATGAAGAAAGTATTGCCGTCACAGGTGACAATGCCAGCAGCGTCTTGACCGCGATGCTGAAGAACTAATAAGCCATCATAAAGAAGCTGATTAACAGGATTTTTGCCGACTATTCCAAGGATTCCACACATTTCAGTGCCTTAAAAATATGTTCGTTGCGGATATTTTACATGCTTAAGGATGTCTAGTGGCAAATAAACGCCTGCCTTAGCTGTAAAAGATTCAAAATAAGGTTTAATAAAAGCATCTTGCCAAGCGGAATGATTTACAAATGAAGTTGATTGAATAACCGAATGACAAATTAGTACAATAAAAATTGCTCGAATAAATCCAAATAAGCCTCCCAATAAAATATTTGGAAATGTAAGGCCTGTATATTTAATAAATTTATTAAGAATAGTAATTACGCCCATTGAAACTAAAAGGACAGCAATAAAAATTAAAAAGTAAGCAACTAGATTCCGAATCGATTCATTATCAATCCAATGAAGCTCTGAAGCGGCAATAACCGAAAAAGATTGTGCTAAATAAAACGCAAAAAACCAAGCAATAATAGATAGAAGTTCACGAACAAAACCACGATAGCAGCCTAGAAGAGAAGAAGAAATAATGATGATAAAAAAACCATAATCAACAAACGTCATCAATTAATCTTCTTAATAATGCCAGAAATACCTGCATTTTTAATCTTAAGCAATGTTTCTTTAGCTAAAGCTTCGGATTTGAAATCATCTGTAATTAATCTTACTTTATCAATACCATTAATTTTAGTTGTTTCAATTTTAGTTTGAATACTCAATTGATTTAATTTTTGTTGTAGTGGTTTTACTTTTTCAGTATCTGAAAAAATACCTAATTGAATATAGATACCGCTATTTGGAGATGGGATTGAATCCGATTTTGCTTTTACATCAGTCGCGGTGGATGTGGTTGGTAATTCCTTTTTACTTTGAGGGCTCTGTAATTCTGGCGTCTCGGGTTTTGGTTCAGTTGATTTTATGCCTTCCACCGTCGAGTCAGCAATCACAGGCGAACTTTCCATTGAAATCTTAATAGGTTCTGTTGGCCCTTCTTCGTTGCGATTTTTTAAAACAAAAGGAGCTGAAATCAGAATAATAAATAAAATAACACATGCACCAAGAAGCCTCTTTTTGGCCTGACTAATTAGTTTGTCTTCTTGAGGCTGTGTTGGATTGTCTTCGCTCATAACCTAGGAAATAAGTTTCATAATATCGGCGACAGTAAAGAAAGAACCGAATACAATTATTCTATCATTTCTCGTGACTTCCTTGGACGCAAATTGATAAGCTTCTTGTATATTTTTAAATGCTGCTATATGCGCTAATGGATTAATTTTTTGTATAGCATTAGAAATAGTTTTAATATCTGCCGCCCGCTCATTCTGAATTTCTGCAATATACCAACTATCAATATCAGGATTTAATGCTTCAATAACACCCAAAATATCTTTATCCCTCAGTATTGAAAATATTGCGATCGTTTTTCCAGAAATGGCATGTGCTTTTAAATTCCGACTTAAAGATTGAGCTGCCTGCGGATTATGCGCTACATCTAAAATCAAGGAAGGATTTATTTTCACCTCCTGAAATCTACCTGGTAATAATGCTTTAGCAATGCCTTGTTGAACTGCAGCTTCAGTTAAAGGCAACTGATCTTCCATGATTTTGACTGCCATGAGTGCATTTGAAGCATTAGCTAACTGAAAATCACCTTGCAATTTAGGTAAAGGAACATTCATCACAAAAGATGAATCAATTAAAAAATCAAAGGAATCATGATGCACTTCATAGGAAAAATCTTTACCTATGATTTTTAATTCAGCATGAATCGATTCACAATGTTTCATTAAGGATTGAGGAGGAGCGAAGTCTCCGCATATCGCGTTTTTATGGGTGCGGTAAATGCCTGCTTTTTCAAATCCAATCGCTTCTCTTGTATGTCCTAAATAATCCATATGATCAAGATCAATTGTTGTGACGATGGCACAATCCGAATCAAACACATTGACAGCATCTAACCTGCCTCCCAAGCCTACTTCAAGAATGGCAATATCCAAATTAGTATTCGCAAAAATAATCATGGCAGCGATCGTACCGAATTCGAAGTAAGTTAGTGATATATCTTTTCTTGCTGATTCAATTTTAATAAAGGCTTCACAAATAATCTGATCTAAAACTGGATCTCCTTGAATCTTAATTCGCTCATTGAAATCTAGAAAATGAGGAGATGTATAGCAGCCTACTTTATAACCCGCTTCCATATAAATGGATTCCAAAATAGCACAAGTAGAGCCTTTACCATTTGTACCGCCCACCGTAATGATCGGAAAAGAAATATTTATATTTAAACGTTCGACAACAACTCTGATACGATCCAACGTGAGATCGATCGTATCAGGATGAATCGATTCGATATAACTTAGCCAGTCACTAAGATTATTAGGATTGTTATGAGGAAACGGAAGCGGAGATAAATTAATTTTTAGATAATTTAGATATTAAATTAACAAGTTTCTTCTTCATATCACGGCGATCTACAATCATATCAATTGCACCATGAGCTAAAAGAAATTCAGAGCGCTGAAAACCTTCGGGAAGTTTTTCTCTGACCGTTTGTTCTATTACTCGAGGACCAGCAAATCCTATTAATGCTTTAGGCTCAGCAATAATGACATCACCTAACATGGCAAAACTTGCAGATACCCCGCCCATAGTAGGATCAGTAAGGATGGAAAAATAAGGTAATTTAGCGTCGCTTAATTTGGTTAATGCAGCACTGGTTTTTGCCATTTGCATAAGCGACAACAAGCCTTCTTGCATGCGAGCGCCTCCGCTTGCAGAAATACAAATGAATGTTGCTTTAGCTTTAATAGCTGCTTGAATACCACGTACAAATTTTTCACCTACAACAGAACCCATGGATCCACCCATAAATTTAAATTCAAAAGCAGCTAACACCACAGGTTTACCTTCCATCAAACCTTGCATCACGACCATCGCATCTTTTTCATTTAGATCTTTTTGTGATGTCTTGATACGATCTGCATAGCTTTGTGTATCGTTAAATTTTAAAGAATCTAC
>Ga0255152_1000309_pt1 | contig 15151 bp, 24 predicted proteins | sample Atl_Yuk_RepC_8h_FD_183624 | JGI IMG/M metagenome (GOLD analysis project Ga0255152, IMG submission 183624) | Freshwater microbial communities from Altamaha River, Georgia, United States - Atl_Yuk_RepC_8h | ecosystem: Environmental > Aquatic > Freshwater > River | place: USA: Georgia | collected...
TAGCAGGTACTTTGCTTGAAAGAAAAGAGTCAATCAATAAGTTATTGTCAACAAATGTCAATAATCACACTGAGAAAAAAGGCAATTTGACATATCTTTCATGGGCGTGGGCATGGGCAGAAGCACTTAAAGCTGATGAAGATGCCACCTACAAAGTTGAAATGTTTGGCGACAAGTGTTACATGGACATAAACGGCACTGCAATGGTGTTCGTCACAGTCACAATGTTCCGCAAATCAGTGACTTGCCAGCTTCCAGTAATGGACTTCCGAAACAAAGCAATCCTCAATCCTGACGCATTTGCGGTCAACACTGCCATCATGCGTTGCATGACCAAAGCGTTGTCTTTGCATGGCTTGGGCTTGTATATCTATGCCGGAGAAGACTTGCCTGAAGGTGAGGGTTCAGACATAGATGTAGGAACGATGATTGACCATTTGGCGGCTATTGAAGCGGCATCCACCATTGAGGAGTTGAAGAATGTTTACACCACTGCTTACAGTGCTTGCGGTTCTGATAAGGCTTGGCAGAAAAAAGTGATTGATGCTAAAGAAAAGCGTAAAGGAGAGTTGAAATGAACAACCCACCAGCATTTCCAGTTCAAAGCGTTTACATAGAAGACCAAGAAACAAATTCAAGAGGCATGACCTTGCGTGATTACTTTGCGGCAAAGGCACTACAAGTCTTTTACAAAGATTTGGTTGGTGATGAATCCACACACCCAGACTCCGTTGCGTACTGGTGCTACCTCATGGCAGACGCAATGTTGAAAGCGAGGGAAGCATGAGCGATATTGAACAAGGCACACCTGAGTGGTTTGCACAGCGTTGTGGTAAGGCTACAGCATCTCGTATCTCGGACATTGTTTCCAAGACAAAGACAGGATACAGCGCAAGCAGAGCAAACTACATGGCACAGTTGGTAGTCGAGCGCATGACGCAGACTATTGCTGATTCCTACTCAAATGTTGCAATGGAATGGGGAACTGAGAACGAACCCTTTGCCAGAGCCGCATACGAGATCAAAACAGGCAATACAGTCGATCAGGTAGGGTCTATTGACCACCCAACCATCCCCATGTCTTCTGCCTCTCCTGATGGTCTTATTGGCAATTGGGGATGCTTAGAGATCAAATGCCCCAACACTTCCACGCATATCGAAACTCTCTTAGGTGCTGAACCTGTCAAGAAGTATTACGATCAAATGCAGTGGCAAATGGCTTGTACGAACAGAAGTTGGTGCGATTTCGTGAGTTTCGACCCACGAATGCCAGCGCACCTTCAACTGTTTGTCAAAAGAATCGAGCGCAATGATGTCTATATTGCAGAACTCGAAAGTGAAGTTATCCAGTTTCTTGCGGAAGTGGATGACAAGGTTAAAAAACTCAATGAAATTAAGGTGTAAACATGGAACAGCGTGATAATTCTGGGGTGATGTTCAAAAATGATAAGCGTGAGAAAGAATCCCATCCTCATTACAAAGGGAACATTCGGGTTGATGGTCAGGATTATTGGCTATCAGCATGGATTAAAGAGGGCAAGAATGGCAAGTTCATGGGACTAGCTGTCAGCCCCAAGGAAGATCAACCAAGCCAGCCTCAAAGCAAACCTAAAGCTAAGATTGAGGACATGGATGATGGAATTCCCTTTTAATTAGAACGGAGGGGAAAGCGTAAGTGAGTACCCACTAACTTAACAGGAGTGAATGATGACTAGATTAGATGACATCCATTTTGGAGATGAAGTGAAAAGATTTTTTGACTTGCCTATCTTCAACAGGGTTAGGAATTCAGACCCTATCACCAGTTACGAGTCAGCAGACTTAGCCAAAGACTTGGCATCCAAGCATTTCAGCATGATTGTGGACACTTTAAAGGCTCATGGTGCGCTTGGAAAGGATGGCATAGCCAGACTTAGCGGCTTAGACTCAAATCAGGTTGCAAGGCGTTTAAATGAGTTGTCCAAAATGGACTTGATTGAGTTGACAGGGCGTACAGTTAAGTCAAAATCAGGGCGCAACGAGAGAGAATGGGCGGTGAAAAATGTTAGCTAACATACTTAACATAATTCTGCTTATGGTGATAGGTGGAGCAGTCCTCATCATTGGTATATGGGTCATACTCCACCTATTTGACGACTCAAGCCATTAAGACATCAATGGCGTGTTGAGTTCTGGCAACCCTGTCATCCAATCCATGCGTACCACCATTGATACGCTTTGTCAGGGTTGTCATGTCATTGGCATCAGCAAACTGATTCAGCTTGTTCTTATCCCAAAACCAGCCAGCAGACAAAGCCGCATACTGAGGGCTAGATACCAAATCAGGGTTTTCCACTAGGTCAACACCCAAAGCCTCTCCACAAGCTCTGTAGTTGTCTTTGCCTGTCAACTGAATCAAACCCCTGCCACGATACTTAAATCCATCTCCAGAGGCTTCATCACCATTTCCCATGCGGTCAGCATAGACCTTGTTGGCAATCTTCTCAGGATTGCGGTGATAAGGTTGCGCCACATCCAAACTAGGGAAACGCTTAGGCCAAACCTTAGTCAAGCCTTCAGCAGAATAGTTCAGGTTTTCTTTGAGAGCAGTGAATCCACCGCTTTCGTGAGCACATTGCCCCAAGAAACAAGCCTGTCTTTCAGGCGTTGAAATATCGAACCGATCAAAAGTTTCATTGATTGCATCTATCCACTCCTCTGCCTTGATAGGCGTTATCTTTAATGCTTGGGCTAACTGTTCACTGTTCATTTGCTCTCCTTCTGGTTAATCATTTCTCTGACTTGGTTGTAGGTGGCGATACAGGCGTTAAGTTTTCTGGCTGTGAGGTCGGCTTCGTCTGCGATGGCGAGAATAGCTCTAGAAGTCTCTGGCTGAAGTTCGGCTGTTGGGGGGTCAGATCGCTCGGCAATGGGGGCATCTGAGGTGGCTGATAAGGTTGGGCAGGAGGGCGTTTTGACAGGAATCCGCAACTTGAGAGCACCAGAGTCAATGTCAGAATTCCGCTTTTGAATAACAATTTTTGCATTGCTGTTTGCCTTTACCAGTTCATTTGCTTGATTTTGTACCGCTGTCACCAGTGCCTGTTCCTTTTGCCTAGCTTCTTGGTTAAGTCGGGCAATCTCCATTTGCTGTTTGGCAAACTCATCTTGCCCACCCTTGTAATAACCACCACCAAAGCTACTCAGAATCGCCAAAACGATGCCCAAAAGCACCCAAGGATTCAGTAAACTCATTCTTTGGCTTCCAACTTTGGCTCATCACCATCGTCTGACTGAGCCTTGGCAATAGCCTTGGCACTGGCTGAAACAGCAGAACGACCAGCCACGCCACCCAAAACACCAGTGACAAACACCATAATGGTGCTGATTTGCTGTGTATAAACCTTATCAATCGGAGCCATGCCTGACATGGGCTGAGTTACATAGGTCACAGAGTACAAGAACATACCCATAGAACCTACCAAAACAATCAAAAGAGCAAGAATCACCATTGCCCAAATTCTGACCTCAATTTCTTCAGCAGTCATGCGAGAGTTTTTGTTCATTACAACTGTAGGCATTATTTTTTCTCCACTTCAGGTTTAACAAGTTGCTCAGGACAAGTCCCAGTGGCAACGCAAATAGGATGTTTACACTCCTGATTTTCCCAATTTTGAGGGTCTTGGCAAGGATACCTAAAACGATCTTGGCATCCAACCAACAACACAAGAGCAATACAACAAAGCAATCTCATTTCTCTTTCTCCCTCTCTTTTTGTTCAACCTGTCTTCTCAACTTCTCAACCTTTTCAATTTGCGCCTTAGAGTCATTTTTAACTTCAAGAATGTCAAGATAAAGAAAAGCCATCAAAGGCAACAATAAAGCAATCAGTACGCAAGCCGCAATCCAGCCCATTACTTCTTCCCCCAATGGCTTACGAACACGAACCACATCCACAGGTAAAGGAGGAATATAGAAGTCGCTACCATTGCCCCTAGCTTTGCTTGTAGGTTTCTTTCCTCCTCTTTGCGTAGCCATGTTTCTTGCCTCTTTTTCGCTTCTTCTCTTAACCTTGCCTGAGTTTGCTCCTCCTCGATCTTATCCTTCATGCTGAAGACTTCTGAGTACAGTGCGCCCATCTCAGGAGGGCTTTGATACACCATGCACTCACGAATCTGCACCACTAACCTATCCATCTCCTGCTGTGCCATCACCCTCTTGAGAGCCGCTTCCATGTGGTTTTGGTCAGGGTCATAGACTGTCAGACTCTTTTCTTCTTCCTCTCTGATGTGTGCCGCTAACTGCTCTTGAAGCCTGAAAAACTCAGTCAGATTCTTGACAATATCAACTTTTACTTGGGTTTCGTCAACGGCAACAAATTGTTCTTTCTTTTTCGCCACAGGCTTTGTGGCTTTTGTTGAGACTGACTTTGGTTTTTGTCCAAAAATTGAGAGAAGTTTTCCCCAAAATCCTCTGACTTCTTTTCCAATGGCAATGACTTCATCAGCAGTCTTTTTGACTTCAACAAAAGACTCTTTTGCTTGCTTGTAGAGGTCACAGCCAGCCTGAATCTGTTTGACCAGACCAGCCGCCATGAAACAGATGGTAATAGGGTCAATTTTTTACTCCACTTCGTATCCACGAGCTTTCAACAAATCCCTTATCTCTTGCAAACCCTGTTGTTCCATTGTTGGTTGAGCAGGTATTTCACTTGGCATTTCAGGAGGAGTAGTTTCCATCATTGCACCACCTCTTGCGCCCAAAATAGCCGCACCTTTAGAAAGTGTTGCTAAAGCGTCTGTAACTTTCTTTGTCAAATTTTTAGAAGTAGACAAGTCAACCATTGCTTGACGATAGTTTGGATTGAAAATTACATCAGCAAAATCCGATGGATTTGCAACCAATTCACGCAAAAATGGGATTGCTTCTTTTAATGCCAAACGAACTTGTGCGCTACCACCTGCCGCACCACCTAAAGCATAGGCTTCAGCACCAGTAATTCCAGCCATTTGAGGAGATTCGCTTGACAAAACTCGTTGCATCCAATTCATAGCCAACTTAGCTTGATTCAAGTCAGTTTGATTTGGAAACAGATCAGCAAATTCACTGCCTTTTTTATTCAATTCAGTCAAAGCTGTCTTAATGCTAAAAGTTGGATCTGTTGCCGCACCACCTTTGACTTGAGCAGAACTCAAAACATCATCAAATTTTGCTCTGCGAATTGAATTCAAAACCTCAGTAACTTGAGGATTTGGATTGTTTTGCATTACCTCAATCAAAAACTGTCGTTGTGATGGAGGCATATTTTTCAAATCCCTCATTACATCTTCAAAAACAAGATCAGTTACATTGCCAACATCAAAAGCCTTTGTCAATGGTCTATTAGAAAACTGCTCTATTTTTGCCAAATTGTCTTTAAATTTATCTCTTGCAATTTTTAGCTTATCAGCACCGGGAACACCTTGTTGAATAGCGTCATCTAATGCTTGTCTATATCCATTCAAAACAGTTTTAGCAATTCCTTTTGCTTGTCCGGGCGCAACACCTTCAAAAATATTTCCTGCACCAAAATTAGCACTTCCAGAAAACGATGCCTCACCCCATGCAGATAAATTTTTCTGTAATCTATCAATAGAAATTGGCTGAACAGTTTTTTGTCCTGTAATTGGGTCTACAGTAGTGTACTCATCAATAATTTTTTGTAAATTATTTCTTAATCCAGCTATTGATGGAGTTTCAGCAGGAAGTGCTTGTAACACAGAATCAATTGATGAAACAAGTTTACTTGTATCAATCATTCCACCAGCAGATTTAGCCGCATTGAAGTCTGTTCTAGCATCAGATCTCAATTTAGAAGTCAAAGAATTACCATAATTATTAAATGAATTAACAACTGCTTGTGTTGTTTCTGCTGGATTAAGCGTCTTACCACTTGCCCTATTAAACAAGTTTGTTAAATAAGATTCAATATCTCTGGCTTGTGCCTGTCTAAATTCAATAGGCTTTTGACCTGATGATGGAGATCTTTCAACAGCCGCTTCTGTAGACAATTGAGTGCGACTTAATCCCAACTCACCCGGAGTCAAACGACCAACTTGCGACAATGCTTGAGTGTCAGCAACAGATGGGAATGTTCCTTCAGGCTTAGTAACAACTTTACCAAGTTGTCTAACTCCACCTTTAAGAACATAAGGAGTAGATTGCAATGTCAATTGTGCTAAAGGACTTTCAGGAGCAACTTGTTGAGCAAATAAACCTGTAGTTCCTGCAACTCCAAACTCACCAGCAACACCTAAAGGAGTTCTGCTAAACAATCCCGGCACACCAACACCTGTAAACAATGCCGCTGGAGCACCTGCTTGCGTAAATTCATAAGCACCACGATAACCGGGTATTGATTGAAGATTTATACCAGTAAGTCTGTTGATTGCTTGTTTGATTCCAGTTCCTGAGAAAGCATTTGGATCCTTACTTTCTTTAAGGTAATCGTATAAGTTACCCCATCCACCAACAATGTCAATTATTCCACTAGGAATCCCTTTTAATGTTGACTCAGCAAACTTCTTAAACTCAGATTTAGTTGTGCTTTTAGGCTCTAAAACTGTTTCTGTAGATGTTGTTAAACCACGGCTTTGCAGTTCTGCCTGTATTTCTTCAATGGTTGCCATATTAAATCCTTCAAGATTTGTTGTTACCGAGGTTTAACTTTTATACCAAGTTTTTCAGCTTGTTTAAGCAAGTCTTCATCAGAAAGATTTTTTAAAGAACTTGTACCTAAATTCACAATAGGAATTTTTGGAACATATCCTTTTAAAGATTTATTATCACGAGCATAATTTTCAAGTCTTGTTGTTTCTTCAACAATTTTTTGATTCTTTTGCACCATGAATTCAATAAGTTGCTTACGAGCTTGTGGACTATTTTCCAATTGCGGAACAAGACTAAGAATAAATTTACGATCTTCATTAGAAAACCCTGATCCAAGTCTTCCACCAAGAGTGGCAAGAACTAAATCACCAGCTGTTTTTTGATAATTTTGAGAATTTGCAAGTGTTGATTGATCTGCTTGACTAATCAATCCAACTGTTGCCAGAATATTTGCCGCTCCAACACGCCCACTTGCAAAAGCACCACTTATCAAACCTTGTTGATCTAATTTATTTAATCTTTCTAAGGTGTCTAGTGCTGAAATTGCGTTATCTCTTAAAGCCATAGCATTGCCAACTTTTTCTGCATCTAACTTACCAAGTGCCTTAGTAAATTCTGCTTCTCCAGCCGCTGAAGCAGTTGCACTGACTTTTGCAGTAGTCCTATCAACACCTCCAAAATAAGGCACACGAACCTGTTTACCATCTGCGCCTTTTTGATATATATACTGAGTATCGGTATTAACATCAAGATATACAGGCTCACGAGTACCTTCAGCAACACCAATTTCTTTAATATTTGGAGGAATTTCTTTAGGTTCTTTTGTTGTTAGTCGAGTCAATTGACTTGTAAATTCAGTATTCCATTCAGGCGTACCACGCTTAAATTTAGCATCAGCTAAAGCTGTAGCATTTTTCATTTCTTGTGAAGTTGCTTCTGGTTTTGTGCTAAGTGTTTCAAATCTTGATTGATATGCTTCCGTATGTTCTGGTGTTCCTCTAGGAGCAATACTGTCAGCATAAGCAAGTGCATTACGCTGTTCATTAGTCATTTTTTCAGCAGTGCGTTGTTTTATCAATGCTTCTTCAGCCAATGCTTTGCGAGAACTATCAGCAATCTTCATAGCCAAATCAGGAGCAACTCTTGCATATTTTTGAGCAACTCTTAATTGTTGTTCAGGGTCACTTGGGTCAAGTTCACTCAAGATTTGCTGTTGCAAGCCAATCATGCGTAATTGTGGGTCTTGACCACCTAATGCTCCACTAAGTGCATCACCTAATTGTTGACCACCACGATAGAAACCAAATTGAGCTTGTTGCATAGGAGTCAATTGAGCAAAAGCTAAAGCCTCATCTTTCATGGCTCTTTGACGATTTTGCAAGTATTCCATCTCTGCGGCACTACGCAGTTCAGGGCTAAACATTCCACCAATAATAGATGGTTGTTGAGCAGACTTCATAGGCTCAAACATAAAAGGCTGTTGAATAGATGCAGTAGGAGATAACCCTAATGATTGGTCAACTGGCAAAGTTGTTGGGTCAATAACACTATCTGCAAGGAATGCTCTTGGTTGCGTACTTCCCAAAACATTTGGTACTTGTTTTGGAGATATTTCTTCAGTAAAAAGTGCCATGATTATTCCTTAAAACAAAGTTACTGGTCTTGCATAACCAGTGCTGTCTGGAACATATCCAGTTGTGTCGCCAAAGGCTGATGCTGTGGTATTTGCCATATAAGGTGAAGGTTTATTAAAATAATTTTGTATGCCTTGAGACACATAAGGATTATTTGCTAATCCTGTCAATGCCGCACCCAATCCACTTTGACCTGATGCCGCTTGTATGGTTCTTGCCGCATTTATTCCACCACCATACAAGAATTGACCAACATTTTGACCAGCAGTAGCCGCACGACCACCCAACTGAGCACCAATATCCAAAGGCTGTTGTCCAAGTTGCTCAATGGTAGAACCAGCACCTAAATAGCTTGTAAATGGACTTAAAGCACCGACCTGACCAGCTTGATACTGACCCATCAAGTTAGCACCCTGACCCAACAATCCTGTGCCAAAAGCCACATTCTGTTGACCAGCTTGTTGAGCCTGAGAAGCCAATTGCAAGTCTTGTTGCGCCAATGCGTTGTAGTAAGCCTCCATCTCAGGAGTGGTTGCACCCAAACCAGCCGCACCACTAGGTCTAGCACCTGTAGCACCTACAGATAAACCACCACGACCTGTTTGGAACAACTGGTTTTGCAACTGAGCCATCTGTCTTTCACGGCTAGGAGCAAGCAAATCTTGCTGTCGTGCCATGTACTGAGCCGCTACTTGTTCAGGACTTTGAGCCAAATACTGTTGACCCAATCCAAACAGCCCTGTAGCCGCAGTGCTAAGTGGCTGATACTGAGCTTGTGCTTGCTCTGCTTGGGTTAACCCTTGCTCAGTCAGTGCTTGTAGGCGGTCTTGATAAGCCTTTAATTCAGGACTTACTGTGTAACCAGCACCAGTTAGGTAGCCTTGTGGATTAAATTGAAATTGAGAACTACCATAACGAGTAGTTACACCTACAGGGCGAAACTTAGCCGCTTCAGCCGCAATTCTTGCCGCTTCAAGTTGTGCTCGTGCAGATTCTTGAGCCGCACTCTTAGCGGCTTTACTTTGCATTGCACCACCTAACAGTGATGCACCTCCCATAATTGTGGCGGCGGCTATAGGCATATCAATCTCCCTTAATCAAAATTTCATCCACTTTAGACGCATCTTTTTCGTCAGTGGCATGAATACAAAACCAAACACAATCTGTTATTGCCTTAACTCCATGAGTCAACCCTGCTTTAATCTCAATACACGCTGGAGCTTCAACAATGTCAATCTCATTTCCACGCAACACAGCAACTTTACCTTGAGCCAATATTGATAAATGGCTAAAGTCATGCGTATGTTTCAAGATAGCCATGCCAGCAGGAAAATTTGACTGCTTGGCATAAAGCCCATCAGAGAAGTGATGCAATATTTCAGGGTTTTTCATGCAGTTCTTTGCCACATATACACAACAACATAAGGAGGCAAGTTTGCATCTGTACCACTTGAACCAGTTGTACTCACAGCAACACTAATTCCAGTAGTGGCTGTTCCAGTATTAGCTGTTTGAGCATTCACCCTTGCACCACCGCCACCAGCATTACCAATGCCGGGTTGGTTATATTCAGTTTGCGTATGCAAGTGTCCGGGGTCTGTAACAGTTGCAGTGTGGGTGTGGCTAACAGTGATTGCATCCTTGCTACCACCAGTTGAACCAGCGGTGTAGGTTGCCCCACCACCAGTACCAGCACCAATCAATACACGACCAGCACCAAATGCAGTCCAAGTTCCAAATCCAAGCAATGTGCTGGGGTTAGTAGAAACAGTCGCAGAATAAATTGCACCTACTGGGAACAATACTTGTGCAACAGATTGAACAAATGCAGTTGTTGCTATCTTTGTACTGCTATCAGTCGATGATTGGGTGACAGCAGTCGTTCCTGTTGGCAATGATGGTGTACCAGTAAAAGTAGGGCTTGCTAAATCTGCCTTGGTTGCAATAGCAGTCGCAATATTGTTGAATTCAGTATCAATCTCAGTACCTTTGACAATCTTTAATGGATTGCCAGAAGACAAATTGTCTTTTGTAGCAAAGTTCGTGCTCTTGGTGTAATCAGTCACAATAATTCTCCTTTAACTCATCTTGCCATTTTTGGCTTGAATTTCAATCTTCTGAATAGACAAGGCAAAACCATTGATGTCTGATTCATAACCTGTTTGCACAACCTTACCTGTTCCAGTTGCAGGAACTGTCAATGTTTGCAATGCAACACCATCAGAATAGTAGGCAATCGTTGTGGCATTTGCGCCATACTCTGCCACACCATAGTAATAGACATTTTGAGTTGGAATAGTTGCACTTGCAGACAAATAGTTTGTCTTGAAGTCAAATCCCCATTTGAATGTCACAATTTGGTTAGAGCCACCAATTACCACTGTTGATAGTTTCTTCAGAATTGAAGTCACATTCTGGTCACCAAGGTCAGCATGGTTTGTGTAATACAACATACGATAGGAGGTATCGTAGTCTTGATAAGTGTTGTAGTAACCAATGTACCCATTCTTACCAATGTAAAGACTTCCATCTCTGCGAGACAAGAAAGACTTAGGCGTGATTGAATCCCATGTAGTCACCCTTGCAGAACCATCAGGCAAATAAGCCTTGGTATCAAAGCACCAAGTTGTGTCAATGCTAGGGGTTGTCAACAAGTAAAAGGCTTCACGCTCTGAATACACAGACTTGATATTTGCCAATGTCTCACCAGCCACAGCCCCCATCAAATCATTGCGAATATTTTTTGATAAGTCTCTTTCTGGCGCAGACTTCTCTTGAATCGTTCTCATCAACGATCTGACACCAGAGTTTGACAAAAACAATACATCAGTGCTTGTGGTTTGAATACTGTCACGAGCAATGCAACCAATACCTTCAACAGTATCACTGATTGACATGGTTGATGGAGATGTTGCACCTTGATAAACAAGAATCTGACGCTTACCAAAGATGAACAAGAAACCATTGTGAGCCGCTAAACCAGTGATCTGGTCAGCACCATTCACCCACACATTGTTCACATTCAATGAGCCAGCAGTGCCTGTTGACCATACATGACCTGAAATCAAGTCACTGAAGTAAACAGTAGAGTTGATAGAAGTTGTATTAGCCGCCCATAAACGACCAAATGCTGAAATCACAATGTCAGCATCAGGAACTGTAGCAGCATAACCAGTTTTCTCTGAAACTCTGCGGTATGTTGTAGTCGATACAGCAGGGTCATAAATCAATGGATTGTGACCAGACTGAAAGAAGTAGGTAATGCCATTCAATGATGCACATTGCCAATTGCTTGCAGTAATAGTTGGTGCAGTACCCCCACCTCCATAAGTGAGTTCAGTCACCGCATTGCCTGAACCCAACTTGAATATCTTATTGTTTCCAGCAAACAATACAGTCAAAGAACCATCAGCTTGTACCAATTCATGAATGACTTTGACATCATTTGCGCCAAGGTTTCCAGAAGAAGAATTAACTCTTGACCAACCTTTGCGTGAACCAATACGACCATATTGGTCAATGATGCAATTAGTCGCAACCAATGCAAATCCAGCATTCAAATCAAGAGGCGAGTCTTGAGTGTTCAGCCCATAAAAACCTGGGGCTGAGATGCTGAAAGTCTGAATAGGTTGGCTCATATCGCAACAAACTCCTGATTCTCAGGATAGCGTGTGCCTTCCAATGCAATGTAATCAGAGAGCATGGCTTTGTAGAGTAAATAAGCCTCAGATGAAGACAGACCACCATCTTCACCACGCTCAACCAAAGCCCGAGCATAAGCATTCTGAGCAACCAATGTGTCAGGAACTTTGACAACAGTTGAGTCAGAAGACAATGTGGCTTGAGGAACTGTCAGACTAAATGGAATGCTATACACGCCATCAGGACGAGGATAAATTGTGACCTTTGTGTCATAACTACCATCAACACCATCAAATGCGTAATAGGCAGGGATTCCATTAACAGGAGTAGAGAAATTCTGAAACCTGTTCATGGTTGCAAAATCAATGTTCTTCATGCGAATGTTGCTTGTGACATTCAATACATCAAGAACTTGGAATTTTTGACCAGCACCTGTCAAAGCATAAGAGTATGTGCCTGATGTAGTGCTAAGAGTAATGGTTGTGCCAAGCACATTCCATGCAAAGGCATCTTCAATCTGACGCTTTGCATCGTTAACAAATTTACCAATCAGAGACGAGTAAGTAGTTTCAGAAACAGTAGCAACTGTTTCTTCTCGTAACCTGACTAAAACATCGTTTACAAGTTCTAAGTATGTCATCTGCTTGCCTTCGCTTTGTTCCTTGCGGATATAGCTTTAGCTTTTGCCTTTGCGTCAGCCTTTGAGGATGCACCCCATGCTTTCAGCGAAAGAAGCAGTCTTGTCGGTTCACCATCCTTGTACTCTGCACCAGCCATATTGCCCATGCGAGCCAAGAAACTTGCTCTGCGAGGGTTGTCCCCCGACTTTACTGGTGGTTTCAAATTTCCACCAGTTTCTGCATTATAAGATGCTCTCCCCTTGGCATTCAATCCCCCTTTGGGATTTTTGCCCTCGGAGCGTTGCCAAGCTGGAGTTTTCATTACTTCACCTTTTTAGGTTTCTTTGCAGTCTTTGCCGCCTGTTTAAAGGCTTCAGCAGTAGGAGCACCTTTGCTACCTACCTTACGCATCTTCTCGCCAGACCCTGCTTTGATTCTGGCTTGTTTGGCATGAATGTTGGCGTAGAGTCCTTGCTTCATTTCATCTTCTTTTTTGGCTTGGACATTCCTGCTTCAGACAGAGCAATAGCAATTGCTTGTTTACGAGAAGTCACTTCTTTGCCTTTTTTAGAGCCTGAATGCAAAGTTCCTTCTTTGTACTCGTGCATGACTTTTCCAACCTTTTTCTGAGCCATTGTGGGTTTCTTCATAGGGTTTCTCCTTAGTCTTTCTTGATTGAACCACCAGATTTCCAAGCATCACAGGTACGCAAAGCGGCACAAGTAAAGTGAAATAACTCGCAAAATCCCAGATCAGCGGCATCAATAAACTGCTGATCGTAATCAAGCTCATTTTCTGAGCTTTTACCTTTTTCTAGACCATCTTTGATGCACTGCATCATTTTTGGGGTTTGAATGAATGCGGCACAGTTACCGCAACGCATCTGTTTGACATCATCAACAGTAGCGTTGTACATCTTGGCTTTTTTCAGCCAAAACGCATGATTTGGAAGATTGGGGTCTGGTGCGCCATACCCAAAGTTCTTGAAAGCGTTGTTGCGGTTCTTAAGGTTAAGTTCGATGTCCTGAGTAGGCAATGGACAGACTTGACCTGATAAGAGTCCTTCTTTCATTTCCACAACCTATCGGCAATGAAAGTAATCACGCCACCAGCAAATGAGGCTATGGTCATGCCCATCCAAAAGCCTCCCTTTGACTTATTGGCAAGTTCTAGTAAGGCTTTTACATCTGCACTAAGAATGTGCATTTCTTTCTGTAAAGCCTCGACTTGAGCCTCTAGTTTGCCAAAGTCTCTTGCGCCAAATTCATCAGACATTTAAAACTACCTTTCTGGGTCTTCCCATACGCTTAATTGTGGGGATGACAGGCGCACGAAAGGCGGTATCTGTTCTGATTTCTGATTCTACAGATTCTATGGTTACTTCTACTTCATCTACCCTCACATAACCTTGATGACCTTTCATCGAATCAATGTCAACTTGATTATGAAAAGTCACAAGATTGCCTGATTGCAGACACTTAAAAGTAGCCATAAAACCCCCAAAATAAGAAAGGGGGGACTAGCCCCCCAATCACTTAAACCATGCGAACTACTACGAGACGCATAGTAGAAGATGCCAAGTCCACAGTTGAACCTGACTCGTTTTGGATACGGAATTTGACAGTATCAGCGGCACTGACATAGCCAGTGACAGTGATGCCAACCAAATCCACGCCCAAAGATGCTCCAATTACCATGTCGCCCAAGGCAACACCGGGAACTGTCACATCATCGGTTTCACCTACGCCATCTGCCAAAGAACCGGGATTCAATGTGCATTTGACAGCCCAAGTGTCTGAAAACAAGCCACGGAATTGGTCATTTCCTCTGCGTGTTACTACTGCTGAAGCGGTTGCCATTTTGATTACTCCTAATTTAGTTTAAAAAAGACCCCCTACCACTAGGGCAGGGGGGACAACTGCAATTAGGCTGGAACTGCCAAAGCAAACATAGCAGAAGACTTAGCCGCACCAACAGAAGCGGCACTACGCAAGGCGGCTACGCCATACAGAGTGTCACTTGTGAACAGTGTTGCCAAGTATTCTTGCTTGTATTGAACTTGTGAACGAACGCCCACTTGCTCAACCAAGACCATAGCATCACGATGACCCATCAAGCACACACGAGCCGCACCAGAACCTGAAGTGGTATCAGCGTTGCTAGAAGTGAAGACAGGGATGCCATACAGGTTACCGATTTCACCAGTGCGGATAGCGTCACCAGTACCGACAAATGCTTGTTCGGTGTAGCGAGCCAGACCCATCAAAGTGTTACGGCTAGAAGGAGGAATCAGGAAGAAACGCTGATCCATTGGGGTGTCGTTATCATCCAAACGCTGAATGGTTCTGCGAATAGCGGCATCGGTCAATGCTGACTCATTGTTGCTTGCGGCAACATAAGCAGTTGTACCATCACCACCAATATAGGCGGCAGCGTATGCGGCAGAACCAGCAGTACCACCATTAGCGGAACGACCCAACTGAATCAAGTCGGTATCAACTTGACGAGCCAAGGCGTAACCAGCATCAGAGGTGTAGAACTGACGCATAGAGTTCAGAGCTTGTGCTTCCACGATGTCTTCGATCAAGCGGCTATATTCATAGTGCTTGTTGATAGACACTTGGACTT
>Ga0255152_1000311_pt1 | contig 14995 bp, 22 predicted proteins | sample Atl_Yuk_RepC_8h_FD_183624 | JGI IMG/M metagenome (GOLD analysis project Ga0255152, IMG submission 183624) | Freshwater microbial communities from Altamaha River, Georgia, United States - Atl_Yuk_RepC_8h | ecosystem: Environmental > Aquatic > Freshwater > River | place: USA: Georgia | collected...
AGGATAATCGTCATCTATCTGCTCCCTTAATTGCTGACCGGCTTTGCATAATTTGGGCATTATTTACCCAGTTTGAGACCTTTTGGAATTGGCTTGGAATAATTCCATTCTTTGATATATTGGATGCCATCTCCATCATCGCGCAATTCAATGCAGCCTTTGTAATCAAAGTCTTTACTTTCAAGCTCCGGATAAACACTTACTATTTGATCATAAAGGCTCATTTATGCTCCTAGAAAAGTTGCTTGGATACTTGTTGCGTCATTAACATCCAAATTGCCGCCGCTATCTTGATACACAAATAATTCAATGTAATCGGTAGCAACTAAAGAAAGAACAGCAGAAAGTCCTAAACCTTCGCGCCGCCAGATGCAACGCGCTTTAGCAATTATAGAACCATTTTTGTATAAAACAGTTGTTCGAGTTCCAGTTGCATTGTCTGCCCAATATCCGCTTACTGTAAATAAATACTTGCCATCTTTACCACTTGGGATAGTGATTCGGGAATTGTTGGTTACATTGTTGTGAAAGCCATCAGTATCAAAATCTTCACCATTAAAAGTTATTGCAGTATTTGTCGCGTTAGAAATAGTTTGGTCCGCTGATTTTGTAAGTCTGCAACCAACAAAAGTCGCAGCGGCGGCAGCGGCACCCCACTCAGGAGCAGTTGCACCAGAATTGACTTTGAGCACCTGACCAGCCGTTCCAAGTGGTAACTTGGTAAAAGTATCTGCCCCAGTTCCATAAACTAAATCTCCAGCAGCATCAAATGCTGTTGCAACTGTATTTGTAATGACTGGAATTGGCCCAGTTCCGCTTGCTACTGAAATACCAGTTCCAGCTTGAACCTCAGTTATATCTCCAACATTAGGAGTAATCCAAGTGTAATCAAGATCCGTATTTGTAGCCTTGCTCAATACTTGTCCAGTTGTTCCACCTTTGAGATCAACTAGCGAGGTATCAATTCCATTGCCTAAAGTCCTGATGGCTAAAGCGCCATCCTTGACTAGGTCTGTATCAGCTGGGGTTGTCCAGCCAAAGTTTGATGTGGTCGGCATTAACTAATCACTCCAATCGCGTCCTGCCATTCTAAGGTGTTAAGGATACTATTCCACGTCTCAGCTGCAGAGACATCCTGCCATTTCTGGGCCACCTCGCTAAATTCTCGAGGACTGGCAAAAAAAGTCAAATATAACCCTGAAACCGAAGCGTTCCAAGTCCAACCTTCGATATATCCTTGAAATTCGCCACCCAACATATTTAACGGCAAATCCACAATATTGACCGGCAATCCCATAAATATATTTAATAAGTCGTCTCGGTCCCCATTATCTAATTCTGGATTTTGAATGGCAAAAGTCATACTGTCGAATTCAAATCTTGGGTAAGCTCTTAATTGTAAATATCTAGTCGCTTGTGTTGCGGCATCGGCCGAGTTCTCAAGAGTCGTAGAAAGACTTTCCGCCAATAATCCGTAATTCGCGATTGATTCATCATCTTGAGCGCTTGTGGTGGCATTAGCCTTGTAAGTAATTGTGACTTTATTTTTTATTGTCGCCACTGATTTTTTAATTCTGATTCCCGTAGCGATAGCATCATTAGCCGATAAAACTGTAAATCCATTTGCAGTTAAATAATTTTGGCGATGAATTGCATCTGCGTAACCTATATTGCCACTTCCGTCCTCATAAATATAACCAAGACCCGAATTGGCTAAACTGGATATTAATGAGTAAGCGTCTGTCAAGGAAGACGATCGAGAAGTTAATTCATATTGACCTGGTCGATCAATTTCGCCCATTCCCTGATTTTCTGCCTGCGCCCAAGTTGTGGCCGGATTATAATCTATCCAAGTTTGTGCCGAAGATACTTCATTCCAAGTGTTTAATAAAATGTCACTTAAAATAGAATAGATTTGATCTCCATCAAAATCTTTGCTTAATATACCCAGAGTAGTCGCTTTAGGTAATCGTGCTAAAGCTCCAAGTGCCGTAACTTTGATTCGTTGCGTATAAGTTGTATTACCTGCTGAAGCAATTTCAATTGAAAAATCGGTTATCGAGCCACCAAATAGATTGACATAAGTATTAGTCGAATCTTTCACTGCAATTGTTAAACCTTGATTAATATCAATTGTTACTGCAGATTTATCCAAATTCAAGATTTCCAAATTGGCATATCCGGCAATAGGTTGCGTATTAATATCTTGTCTTCCAGACGTTATAGATAGATTGGCGACAGTTATATTTGTATATTCAATTCCATTGATTTTAACGCGCCATTCTGGCGTCCAAATTGACATTATGATCTAAATCCAAGAGAACCTAAAGTGCCTCGAGCAAATGAATCATTTAAAGCTTTTACAATTGTTCGGGCAGTTCCTTCAGGATCTATAGCGCCTGTGACATTTAAATTGACTGTCATTCCACCACCGCCAATACGATGATTCGGAATAATATTGCCAGCCGAACCTGGCACAAAAATTTCAGGTCCTTTTTCGCCAACAACATAAGCTTTGGATGGTGTTACAAAACCACCTTGTGCTTTGCCACCACCAAAAGCTTTATCGATTAATGAGCCAATACCTTTAACTACGGGATTATTTTTTACAAGGTTAATGATATTTTTTATACCATCGACAACATCACTTACAAAACCTGCTAATTTGCCAAAACTATTGACAACCGCGCCTATCGCAGTTCCGACTGCTTCCAAAGCAGTTTTCAATACTGTTTTAAAAATTGGTCCGGCCTTTTCGGAAATCCAAGTTACAATAGGTTTGATAGTTTCATAAAAAGCATCAAATTCGTCTTTATTGTTTTTTATGGCATTTCCAACTTTACTAAGTATCGAACGTATGCCATCAAAAATACCTGTTGCTACATCCCGAACAAATGGTATTACCGATACACTCAGAAAATCATAAAAAGCTTTTAACGACGGCAATAAAGTATCGGTGACAAAATTTGATATATCTTCAAATATTGGTCCTAGATTTTCACCCAATTCTTCAGCCAAATTTTGTATTGTGGGAACTCCTTTTTCGACAAAAAGAGTTACCAACGGAGTTACCGCGTCAAGCAAAAATCCGCCAACAGTTTCTTTTGCTTCGCTCATTACTATACCAAGACGTTCCATTTTCCCAGCAAAAGTTTCTGCTTGTTCTTGTGCTGCGCCACCAAAACGTTCAGTCAGGACTGGCAATAATTCGCTAAATGATTTACCTTGTATTTCGGATTTTTCGAAACCACCAGCGATTTTAGCAAGAGAGGCGGAATTACCATCCATTGCTTTACCTACGGCCATACTAACAGTTTCTAAACTTTTACCAGTTGCCGCGCTAATATCCATTGCAATATTTAATGCTTCTTGCGCTTTTGTAACATCGCCGGATGATCGAACTAAACGATCAAAAGAAGGTCGCAATTCATCATCGGTAAATCCTTTGGCAATAGCAGTTTGGGTTATGTATTTTTCAACTGCGGCTATAGTTGCATCAGTAGCTCCAACAACTCGCTCCAAAGTTCCAGCCAATTTACTCTGTGCTGCTTCATCTTCAATTGCAGCTTTGACTCCATCAATTGCTAATTTTCCTGCATAAGCAGCCGCAGCTGCCGTAGCCGCAGCAAAAGCCAATCCAGCCTTTGCACCAAAATCGCTAACTTTATCCCCAAATGTTTGAACGTCATTAGATCCATCTCCCAGTTTTTTGCGTAAATCATCGACATCAGCGAGGATAGATAATTTGAGAGTTCTACTTCCAGCCATTAGTCATCCCATTTCGTCAGAATTTCAGAAAAGGATTCTTCCCATTTCCTAATTAAATCTGGTTGCAATTTGCGCAACGTCGGATAAATGAAATATCCTAATTTGTTGCGAATTGGAAATTGTTTCCATTTGCGAGAACCGAATTCAAGTCCGCCCCATAAAGTTTGAGTCGTGGCTCCGCCAGAAAATTTTTGACTAGCAAAACCATATGACAATTCTCCTAATTTACTCGACTTGGAAACTCTATAGCCATCAGTTACTCGTTGAACGGCTATAGCAGATTTTTCTCGAGTTGTTGCAAATTGTTGGATTTCTTTACCTAAATAATCGGCTAAAGCAGATGATTGAACTTTGGCTTGATCTAAAGCAGCTTCATCCATTGCTTTAAAAGCGCCTTTAATTCGACGCAAATCGCTTTTATCATAAGCAATTGCATCAGCCATTATTGCGCCTTTCTAAAATTTCCAATGCCGTTAATATGTCTGCGGAATCTGTCCAATAAATCATCGGAATTTGCGTTGCTATCGCAAGTTCGACAATTATTCGGCTGAGGCTTCCTTCGATATGACTTTTGGGCTACCACTCTCCACATCAAAATCAGCAACAGTATCCATCCAAATTTCAAAAGATTTAACAGGTTTTCCAGCAGATTCGCGTTTCATTGCGTAATAAGCCAAGAACAAAATATCCCACACTCCTGCGCAAGATTCCCATTCTCGGACGGATTTGCCTGTCTCCTTTTCCCATTTGGCGTATTCTGGGGCTTGCGCGATATAAATCGTTTCTTCCCCAGAATTATATTTAATTGTTATTTGTGATTTCATAGCTCCCGATGCTCCGATCTCTTAACTGAAGGTTTCTGTTGGTGTTCCAATTACTGTCATCGTCCAAGTGTCGGTAAGTGCTCCAGGAGCAGCTCCACCGGCTGATGGAAAGACTGGTAAAACTGTAAATGCGAAAACTGCACCAGTAACGGCCGTGAAACTTACGTTCAAAGCAGTATTTGGAGCTGATTCAGCATCCGCCCACATTGCTTCAAATAGCGAGCTAGCTGCTCCCCAATCTTGCAATAGTTCGATTGTAAAAGTCCATTGTTTGTCAATTGACTTGTATGCCCGACCATCGAGAGTTTGATAAGTCTCGATAATGGTCTCGGCAGATAAGGTCGCTGAGGTCGCTTGAGCATCGTAGGACGCAGAGTCCAACGTGAAAGTGACATCGCGGCCAGTAATTACTGTCGTTGCCATTTGTTCTCCTTATGAAGTTTGCTCGTAGCGGACGCTCAAGCGAATATCGGAAACGAGCAAATTAGTCGTTCCCACCTGAGTTATCGCAGGTTTTTCAACTGTTGATAACTCATAACCCGACGACGATAAAGCCGTCAGAATACTAATAACTAATTGTTCCAAATTATCTAATGATGCAGGATTGGATAAATAAGCAACGCAAGCAGTTATTGTGTAATTTAATTTTACTCGCGTTGTCGATTTCCCAATTAATTCAATTTCCATATATGGAGTATCTGGGACTATGACTACTGCTGGCACAATTGGTGCTTCTGGAACGTGATCATAAACGTTTGCAGTAACCCCTGAAAGAGCAGTTTTAATTGTTCCGCGAACGTTATTTGCTATTGTTGAAGCAGGCATTAACCCACCATCGCATCGGTATCAAGATATGGCCCAAGAAGACCAGTTACTTTGGCGAGAAGATTCTTAGAAAGTCTGTAAGGTGTTACTGCGAAATCGATTCCTTCGATTGATCCACCGGCAGCGGTTCGGGCTTGGAAGATTTCGACAGAAATAGCCAAAACTGCAGCTTCGACGTTAGCATTTCCGACATAGGTTGATGCGCCAGAGAGCGCAGCGTTTCCGGCTGGGATAATGTTCTTTTCCAGTATGTCAGCATTTGTGATGGCGGCGGTAAATACATAGGGGCCAATTAAATCATCTGTGACTGTGTGAGTGCCGTTAAAAGGCGCTCCGACACTTGTAATGACAACCGATTGGCCTTCGGTGAATTCGTGAATTGTTGCGGTGTGAAAATAAGCAACGTTATTTTCTAAAGATACTTTATTGACTTTACTTTGGAAGGTAACGAGCATTGGCAAGACTAGATTCTCACTTGCATCAACAATGTCGGCAAGATAAGCGTCTGAATATAGGGAAGACGAGACGCCAAGAATGGTTCTCAGCTCTGCAGCCGTGACGATTGTTGGCATCTCGTTTCCTTTCGATCTAGAGGGTGACAGGCCAGCTCGGGAGCGGACTGGCCGTCACTTTTAGGGATTTAACTACGCGACCATCCAGCGGTATGCACCTGCGCCGACCTTTGTAGCCAATGCGCCGTAGCCGTAGTAGGCAACTTCGATTTGGCCGTTAAGTGCGACGTTTGTCTGAAGACGGAAACGTGAGGATTCATACCAAGTGTATGCATCTGGGTTGATAACGATGATGGTGTTGTCGCCAACGCCTGAACCTGTTGTGAGGTTACGATCAACGCGGAAATTCAAGCCAAGAAGGTTTCCGGTTGCTGATCCAGCACCGAGATTTCCGCCTTGATTCATATTGCCAATGAGGTTCTGATAAATCGGACGTCCTGCATCAGCGAGGTTTTGAATCGCGCCCCATTGCTGAGGTGATGCGATGATGTTTTGAGCAAATCCGAGAGTTCCAGCGTAGATTGAAACGCCAGCATCGGAGATGAAATCAAGAAGACCAGCAGCATCGAGAGTGCGGTTTCCGCCGTCAGTTCCGCCAGCAATAAGGCCGGTTACAACTGCAACGTCAGTTGCCTTTGCGTATGCGTATTCCATTTGACGAACGAGTTCATCAAAGAACGCTGGTGAAGAACGATCAAGAAGTTCAACGGAGAAAGTTTGTCCGCCTGCATACTTCTTAACGGATACTGAAAGGAATTCGTTTGTCATTCCTGTTTCATCAATTGCAGCTGCTTCGGCTTCTTCGCCTACTGTTGGAACTGCGGTGATTTTAGGAATCTCGAAAGACATTCCTGCATCTGGAAGAACGCCGCGAGATACCGAATCAACGGCTGGGCGATCTGCATTTGACAACGGGTTGATAATTTCCGTGAGTTGGCGGGTCGGTATCAATCCGGCGTTGTTGCTTGTGGTGTCATCTGCTGCCATCACATATTGACGAGCAGAATCATCACCGAGCTTAGCGCGGACGCTATTCTCGAGATATTTCGCCTTTGTGAATTCAAGGCGAGGAGTTGTGTAGAACGCTGGGCGTGATGCCGAGACAGATTCTACTTTAGCTGCTTCTACCGCTTCATCAACGGCAGGAGCAGGAGCGGTAGTGTCAGACACTTGTTCTCCTTCGGTTGGTTTGTCTGAAGCAGCGGTTGCGGCATCAGAATCTTCTTTGGGTGCTTCGTTTTCGGAAGCAGCGACTTCGCTTACTCGAGCGGAATCAATTGCAGGATCAGTAACGAGGGAAACTTCATCAAGCGTTGCTGACGTAATTTGCATTACGCCCTTGTTATTTGTCCATTCGTTTATTTGTGCGCCAACGCTAAATCCGTCGCGCAATCCTTCGGTCGCTTCGACTAGCGCATCTTCGCCAGCCATTGTGTTAGCAATCTTGAATGTAGCCACAATGCCATTGGCAGTTACTTCGTGGCTCATCATTTTGCCAATTGGTCGAGTGCGGTCGTGCTCGAGAAGCAATTTGACCGGCTTCATTTCAATTGAATCAGCAGCAAAAACAGTTGGGCCGACAGAGGTATTTCCCTGCTCGTTCCAAGTGACAATTGTGCCGCTAATGGTGCGTTTTACTGTGTCCGCAGCCGTGACAGTCATTGGCATATTGATCTTCATCGGATCAAGTCCTCTTCTTCTTGGATTTGCTCAACGCTCATCGCGCCGATGCGGTTTAGGATTTCATAAACCTGCGCACGTTCTAATGGGTTGCCGCGCAGGAAGTCGTCCAAGTCAAAACGCACTTCGGTTGTTGCTGGGACGAAATCTGGCATTGATAGACGCTTTTCAATTGCAGTCAATAATGGGCGTAGTGAAAAATCAACCAAAGAGCGCCGCTCACTAATTGAATTTGAGTAAGTCATCGAAGTAGTTTCGGCGCTCAGGAAGTATGCTGGAATTCCAGCTGCTCGAGCCAATTCTAATGCGACATATTGACGTGCTTCAGCGAGTTGTAGTGATTTTGGATCATAACCAAATTCTTTAAGATCAACGTCAGCATTAAGAAAAGCCGTTGAGCGAGTTTGACGAGCAGTTCTCCAAGCTGAGAGAAGCGATGAAACTCTTTCGGCAGTTAAATTTGTTCCGTTTGATTTGAGAACCATTGACGGATTAGGTTCTTTTGCGTAATTGACCGCAGCGTTTTCGAGATAAACCGCAGCAGCAACAGTTTTACCTGCGCGATGTAGAAATCCTTCGTCGTAACCATCAAAGCGAACAATTGAACCAATTCCGGAATTTGGCACATCCATTCCATCGACTTTGTATGACTCAATCATTGTGTTACGGAAATTTGTATCAACAGTTACTCGATCAGGTGAAACGCGAGTCCAAGCGCGGACTTTTCCGCCGTCGGTTGCAGAATACATTTCAAGCACTTGTCCATAACCAACGCCATAAAGCCAAATATCTTCGGCGAGCCAAGTGTAGATAAGTGATCCGGGAACTCTTGGATCAGGTTGATTGATAACGCGCAATGGATCAACGTGTTCGCCGGTAAGTTTGTTATATTGCTCGAGAGGTAATGAGCCAGTCGTTCCGCAAATGATATTTCTAGCGCGAGCAATTGAAGGGACGCTCATTGCAAGCTGACGAGTCGTATTTGTTGCGCCACCAAGAATGTTATACACGGAATCGCTAATCTGAACGGGAGTTAGTGCGGCAGTCACGTCGCTAGTCTTTTGCGGCGTTTGCGCAGTTACTTGTGGAAAGAAGAAATCTCTGATAGCACCCATTGAGCCTTTATTGTAAAGGCCTTGTGTTACAAGATAACAATATCGACGCCATCATTTGCTTTTGTGGCGTAATGAGTTGCCATTGCTGAAGCGACTGCTCCGCAGATAATTGCATTTGATACTTTACGACCCATTACCCAGCCGCCATCACCGAAAGGCAACTTGACGGCGGCCAAGCAATGTTTAGTTAGCTCATCTTGTCCCGAGTGAGCCAACCGCTGAGATGAGATAGCTCCCAATAACTCATCGCAGCTTTGCGCATAGTCAAGACCATCAATCGGTTCAGTCCTAATTCCTGCCGGAGCCAATCGCGCAGCTACGGCTGAAGCGGTTCTTGCAGAATAGGCGACAAGTTGCACCGGATACTTACGCACCCAATCGGCTAGGTCATTAGCCAAAGATTTATCGTCGAGGTTAGACGGATTGTGCCAAGTTTGCAGAAGAATAACTTGGAACTTATCACCTTCGAGTTTTTGACTAGCGACTAGCGCCGCTTGTTTTCGGTCTGGACTGAGATCGATAGCCAACCAAGTATCAGATTCAGGGTTGAGTCGAAGCCCCTCAACTTTACAACTCTCCCATTGCGTCGGACTGATAACCGGGTTGATGGTATCGACCCATTGACATAAAACTTCTGTGCGCACAATATCCTCGGGGTCTGACAGGATGGCTCGGATATTGTCCGGATGAACTGTGTGACCGAGTGACGGATTGGCTTGACAGACACCTAGCCAAAAGTCTGCTGAATTATCGAATTTAATTCCGTTAGGCGCAGACCACTCAAACCAACCAATATCGTCGGTTCCGCCGTGAATAGCAGCATAGGCTCGTTCTCGTAATTTGTTTAAGACAATTGAGTGCTGATCTCCGGCATTGGAATAAACCCATATTTGAGGATTCGGGCTAGCCATTTGGGTATAACGCAAGGCAGACCATACGTCTTCGTCTTTATATTCTCGAGCTTCGTCTAAATGAATAGTTTCGGGCGCGGCGATACCTCGACCAGCTGAATTATTGGCTCGAACTATGTATCGACGGCCTTCCGTAAATTGAAGCTCTTGAAATCCTTTACTTTCCAGTTTCTTTGTAAATTCGCCGGCTAGTCGGGGAGTCTGATCGATGATTCCATAGATTTTGTAAAACAATTCGGCGCTTGTTGTTAATTTGTGAGCCGTATGAACTTGTAATTTTTCTTTGAGAACGTATATCCGAAACAAAATTTGCAATGCCATAAAGGTCGATTTACCCTGCTGACGAGCGCACAAAAGGGTAACGACTGGGTGCGCCCATCGACCATCCGGCTTGTATTTTAGTGAGTGATGGGCCAACCATTGCTGCCAGGGAAGCAAGGTATAACCGATTTCCTCGCAAAACTTAATCATTTGCTCGCCGTGAGAGGGTAAATCGCTAAGTTTTGTGTGAATTCGTGGGTTTGGCACACCCCGATAAGCCGATTCGTCCCGAGTCCGTGCGATTTCTTTCGATTGCTCCATTAATCTCCAGAGTCGGCCAGATAATGAACGGACGACCCATTTTCAGGGAAAATCTTCCCAATGGGGGTCGTGGGTCTCCCTGCGCTCTCAAAAAAACGGGGGGTCATACGATCTCGCTTACCACTATTGCAAGGATTACAAGCTGCGACCATATTCTGTGCTTCATCTGTGCCGCCTTTACTTATTGGAATGACGTGATCAACTGTAGTGGCTTCTTGTCCGCAATAGTGACAAGTCCAATAGTCGCGTTCTAATACTTCTTTACGCACTCGTTGATAGTAAGCAGATTGATAGCGCTTGTGTCCCATCAATGCCAGCCTTTACGATCGAAGTGATCTAAAGCTTTACAAGCATTGCCGTAACGATGATGAATGTATTTAATCGAAGCCTGTATCTGTCCCTTAGGACTTAGGTCTCTATACCAAGTAGATCGCATCTGGCCCAGCCCATAGTGAGATCCATTCCTTGCCTTTGGATTCCATCTTGACTCATAATGAATCAACCAATTAAAACACTCAAACTCTTTCCAACTCATTTGATTATATGCATACAACTTAAGATTCATATCTGCTTTTGATGGCGTTGTATTTATTATTGTAAGAACGGCAGCTATAAGGGTCAGAGTCATCAGACGAAAGACAAAGGGCTGCCCTAAGCGCTCTGCGACGGGCTGCCTTCGGGCCCCGCCTCGCAGGGAGTCTATCATCAATGTCAAGTAGGTTCTCATAAGTGCAGGTCAAAACCTTTCTATTCGAGTTCCAATACCTTTCTCACATCAATTTCTTGACTTCCATTTAATCCAATTATGGCATTTCTCAATCGTTCTCTGCCGTCTCCGTGAAACTTTGTTGTCAAATATGGCTCTGATTCGCTACCAATCAACCACTCAACCGGCTCACCATTTGGATCAATGACTAAATCATCAACGTAATTGAATTTATCTAATATTGCATCAATTGATGATTCTCTTACCGATTCAACTATTTCGCTGGGTATATTGGCTTTTACCCATTTGATAAAGCTTTGCTGGCTGACTATCTGCCACTTGAACTTTGGTTTTGTCGTAGTTACATATGCAACCACCTCATCACCTAATTCAGCCTTCACTCGATCAGCGCCAATGGCGTTCATCTCAGCTTGTAACTCAACTCTTAACTCATCTTTCAAGCGTTTTGCTTGGTCTGCTAGCAGGCTAATTGCCGCCAGTTTCAGACTTAGATCCTTGATTGCCATTTCGCTCCCTTTTCTTTGCTCTGTTTAATCGAATTTCTAACGATGCCAGATTCACACCCATATCTCGGGCAATGAACTCTTTATCAAAGCCCCACTCCAGCATTTGCCGGATATATGCAATGGAGTGGCCGCTTCGCCTTACTTTGTCTTGCTCGCCCATCCATCTCCCTTGAAATGTGTCGGTGTCGGCGTCCATATACGCCACATAATCACACCGCAATTGTCGCAGGTTACTTCTTTGGGCTTGTCGAATCCAAGCGCGACATCCTTAATGCCTTCGCATTTATCGCACTTAAACTCATATATCGGCATCAATGAACCTTTCCAGTGTCGCATTGCCATTCCAGTAACGCTCTTTGATGCGCTCCTGTCCATTGGCTATTTTACAGATACGACACTTAGCAGCCTTCATTTTGTAATTACCGCATTGGTCGCACCGGTCGATTTCATCCTCTCGACTAATTATTCGGTCAATTGGATCAAATAGGCGCTGCTCGAAGCAATTCTGACACTCCATCAGCCAGACCATTTCGCCCTCTTCAATCTCGGACTCATAAGCCGTTATCCCTCGATGGGGAGTCACTTTCTTACAAGGGCCGCACTTGAATGGGTGCATTTCGTTAATCACCGCTGGAACGCCCACTTACCATCTGATCCGATTTTCATCCAACGTGCTGGATGGCCGGACTTCGGGACTGGACAGACCCAGCCTCGATATTCCTTGCCTTCCTTTGTGCCTTGTTTCAGAATCATCGGGCCGCAACCTTGTGCGCACAATGGAATCTCATCAATTATCTCAGCACCAAATTCTTTAGCCATATCGCTGACATCCCAGACAATTGGCTCTGGATCATTGGGTCGTTGTTCTTTTACGAATTCAGCCAGTTCTGGCTTTGTTGTCTGAATTGGTTTCTTTGGAGCAACAGTTGGCTTTGCAAAGTAGCCAGCGAGGTTAAGAGCTCGACCAAGAGCACCTGTTTCCGCAAGTTCCAAACTATATTGTTTAGACTTCGACTCTGACGATAATCCGGTTGTCCAAGCCGCAGAATCAGCCTCAGTCCTAAACAACTCGCATTTAACAATATAGACATCACAAGCACTTGTAAGCGATTCTTCAAGGACGTGGGTCTTAATTCGGTAATCCGGATACGCATTAATAAACTCCTTGAAGCGGTCTTGCACACTTACATAATCATCAAGGTAATTCGACATTTAACTTCTCGCTCCCTGCGAACTGTTCGATCGCATAATCTAATTGTTCTTTTAATGACCAGAATGTTCCATCCGGCCAGTTCTGCACCTCATTGGCGCAAGGTTGGCAATAGAACCGCACCTGCGCCCTTCGGATAGGTGTTTCAGATTGGACTTTCCATACTGCTGGACTTTGTGCCAATGGATGCCAAGATCCATCTTTTAATTGGCCCCATCTACTTTTGCAACTGTCACACCATTGTCTTGGATTAGAGTTGCGAGTCAGACTCAACGTCGTCCCAATCTTCTGGCGTAGAAAATCTGCATCGACCCAAGATAGCGGCGTATCCAATGAGATCGAGATACGAATCTTCGCGCTCTGGACTTTCCACCATTCTGCTGAGTTTGGTCGCGATAAAGACAAGCGCCACGTCAGCTGGGTCTCTGAGCTGAATACCGAGCAGCTTTGAGATTTTGTAAATGCGTAAAAGATTGTGCCTCGGGTCGCCATATTCCATCCCTCGGTCTTCGAGGGTGTCACCAGCGTCCGAGAGCCAGTCACTTAACGATCTCTCTGACATTGATACTCGCTCTCCCTCGTTTATAGCCTTCGTTAAAAGCTTTGGCTTTAATGCTGATATATGTCCGGTAAATGATCCAGACGGATGAGCAATATGCGGCCCAGATAATTGCATCAGAATACTTACTCCACATCAGCGCTCACCCCGAATCTATCTAGCCAATATGCGGATATTTCCTCGCGACTTAAACGACCGCGAGCAGACTTGCGTCCAAGCGACTCAATTGCATATCTACGGATTATCTGGCCTTTAACGTAATTATCGCCATCAGACCAAGCACCCGAAGTCGAATCAAATCGAATTACTTTCGGATTATTTATCACTTACTCTCCCTTCTAAACCCTCGAAAATGGATTTAGTGGGATAAATGTATTTAGATAAATCTATTTAGACAAGTAATAACTCGGCGTGGCGAATATCTAGGAAAGCACATAGCTTCTCGATAGTGCCTTTATTGGCGAAGTCAGTCTTGTCCGGCAATGGCCTTACAACCCATTCTACGGCCTTTATAGCCCCTAAATCGAACTGATAGACCCCTTGTGGGGTTGAATTGATATAAAGCGTCCTAGCGCCCGTTCTAGCCCTTATATCGGCCAAGTAATCCCATTTGCGCTTCTCAATGAGCAATGTCGGGTAATGGGTGCGCCGACACTTAAGTTCGATGTATGCGTCGTGGGTGATGCCGTCGTGCTTGTCGGTCGGTGATACTGGCGTCAGGTCTGGATAAACGGCCTTTAACGCCTCGAATAACTCGACCTCGCGAAGGTAAATTAGTCGTCATCCTCATCGAAGTCATCAAGCGGATTCTTGATGGGGTCTTTCGGATCAACTATCCAATCCGGATATGAGCTTCGATCCATTGCGAAAGCCAGAGCTGAACCTTCGTCCATACCGGCTCGGCGGCAAGCGTCATATACTTCTTTGGCAGCAATAGCCCAAAAATCCAGTTTTGTAAGAATTGGCTCTTTTGTCGTCTTACGACGTTTAGCCACCTTCTTCACCGGCTTCTTAGCGCGCTTTGTTGCCACCCTTTGCCACCTTTCGACTGAGGGCCAATTCTAACTGACTCTCCATCTTGTCGAGGCGCGACACAATCGGAATGTTTTCAAGTTTTATGATGTAACGAAGGCCAGCAATAAGCAAGGCAATTGATCCGAGGACTGAGGCAACGAATCCAGCGATGGTATTAGCGTCCATTACCGGACTTTGCCGTAACGCTCGTAATTGGGGTTGAGCCAGTTAATCACGGAAGGCAACACACTCACAAGTGCCGCATTGAGGATGTAATCGGGTTGAAGACCGACCGAGAGGTATGTTGATAGAGCCGTCGCGAGGAAAGTCTTCGCCCACGTTTCCGCCATCTTTTTCAATTCGTTCATTATTGTCTCCTTCGAGGTTGAACCAAGATCCGTCTTTGTCTCCCAAAGTTGTAAAGCTAATATGGAAATGCGAGCGGTGAGGGTTAGCACCTCTGTATTTTCTGCGCTTCCAATTCAATATCGGACTCATAATCTTTCCGTCATAAATGATGTATTTAATGCGCTTGTCGCCTCGCTTGGCGCATTTACGAATCTTCTCAACAAGGGCATAAGCTTCTTCTTTGTGTGCATTAAGGTCGGCATCAATATCGAGAGCGCGGACTATTCCATCTTGCGGTATATGGTCTGAAGTGCCTTTCGCCATATGGCGAGCATCAGCAATCCAGCCATCAGACTTGCGGTCGCGATCAGGATAATCGTCATCTATTTGCTCCCGAAGCTGAATACCTGCTGC
>Ga0255152_1000316_pt1 | contig 14905 bp, 23 predicted proteins | sample Atl_Yuk_RepC_8h_FD_183624 | JGI IMG/M metagenome (GOLD analysis project Ga0255152, IMG submission 183624) | Freshwater microbial communities from Altamaha River, Georgia, United States - Atl_Yuk_RepC_8h | ecosystem: Environmental > Aquatic > Freshwater > River | place: USA: Georgia | collected...
GTGTTCTCGGCCTATCAAAAAACCTACCCCCCTTACTGCTATTGCAACTGCTGCACAATACTTGCAGGTTATCTAGGCTATCCGTGCCTCCTAATACTCTTGGCACGATGTGGTCAACGCTAAGCCGCTCTTCTGTGCCACACATCTGGCAACATCCATCGCGTCTAATGACTTGCTCTCTAATCCTTCTCCAAGCGGATGTAGATCCATTGTCTTTAAGACTTGACATAATGACTCTTATAACAATGAACGCAGAATGCGTAATGAATACCCTGCTCGTGGAATGAGCAGTACTTATGACCAAGCAACCAGCAGAACAATCCTCTAATCATTAAATATCATCCCAGCAATTACCGCATATCCATGCTGAACCAATGTGAAGTATCTCTGAGTCCGGTGTGTCAGATTCGCATCTAGTGCATTTAACCATTACCTCGTCGCTCATCAATGCCACCCCTTTCTTTCCCAATGCTTCCATGCTTTGCATGTATCGCCTTGATATCGATGTTCTATATATCTAAGTCCATAGTGTATCTGAGTAATAGGATCCTTATCTTTAACTATTGGATTCTTTAATTGCAATAGTCCATATGTATAACTCTTACTAGGACTTGATAGATTCCCTACTGCTTTTGGATTCCAAGCTGATTCTTTGCCTATAAGTCTGGATAAGCAAATAGCCTCATGCTTAGGCATGATGGCTCTTATATATTCCTTTGGATTACGATCTATTGAGCCTATGCCTACTGCAGTACTCTGCATAGATAGAGATATCCCAATAGCGATGGCTACCGAGCGGGCTATCCGCGTAGCGGCCCGCTCTGAGCCCCTGAGGGCTCTAGCCGTAGAGCGTACCAGACGTGTCAAATCATTTAAGTAGCAGGCATACCAAAACCGCAGGTCAGAGCCTATATTTTGTAATCCTTGCAATGAGCGTGTCGCGCTATTTATCGGTTGAGTAGAAACCAGTTCCCTTAAATTGGACACTAGGAACGCTGTAAATCTTTTGCATCGAGCTATGGCAAAACTGACATGTGACTGAATGGGGTTCATGGATACTCATTTCCTTCTCGTACCGCAAGTTGGCCTCGCAGTCCTCGTTGGTGCATTCGAATTCATAGATTGGCATCAGATACCTTGCATGTCCGGCATAGGACGTCCTTTAACTTCCACGATCCACATTGAGTGCATCTCTCAGGCTCAAGTTTATCAGTATCAGTCTGAATATCCCCATAACCTGCTTGTAGAAGTAGCTCTATCAGGTCGCCAAACCGCATAAATGCTAGATATTCAGGGACGGATTCCTGTTTATCAGATTGCCCATTCATGCGGCACACCACGAAATAGGGCTCTTTGCCCTTGCTTCTTTTAGCGGCCTGACGGAGCCATTCCATCGGAGCGAAGGTGCTGCGACTCTTTACTTCGCAGTCAAAGGGTACGTTTACAACATCCTTTCCGTTCCCTCGCTGTACCGCAGCTCCGCCCCACCATTGCGACAGGAAGGACGCAACGCTTCTCTCTGTGGCGTAACCACGATACTTCCGACTCTGGTTGGACATGGATTAGGATCATGCCCTTCCAGCAGAATTTACTGTGTGGCACTTATTGCAAGTCCACTCTTTCATGATCCAACGCTGTCTAATCTGTGTCCATGTTGGAACTTCATTGCACATCTGGCAAATCAGTTTATAGCCTAGTTCTTCCAACGCTGCTGCATTGGCTCGGATATTTTCTTCTTCTTCAGCTGTAGGAAATGATTCCCATTCCCCATCTTGGTTTAAGAATTGGATATGTCCCATTAGCGTTTGACCTGAGGCTTCCAAAGTCCACTCTCTTTATCAATTTCGTACCATCGAGGCTCGCAACGTTCTGCTTCTCCAGTTACATGATTTACGCAACGCCAATGTCCCCAAGGTTTACCAGCTCTGGTAGTACCAGTTTTCCATATCATTTCGCCATGAGGGCAACGCTGTATATCCGATTCCGTTGTGCCACCAAGAATTAATTTCACCGTCTCGACTGCTCCTTCCATAGTCTGAACTGGTTCCGCTGGTCTGATTGTCCAAGGATCTTCCTCCTTTGGTACTGGGACGTATTCGCTTGCTGTTTGGGCTAACTTAGCCTTTGTCTCAGCTAGTAAAGCCTCATTGTTGACCTTGACTGCAACCTTTGACATTTCCTCGCGAGACGCTCTCTTTCCTTTAGTTGCGTAGCCCGCATTAGCGAGAGCGCGACCAATCGCACTTGTTTCGCAATTTTCAAGAGCCGAAGTAGCATTAACGCCGCGACCCTGGACTGTTTCTTCAGCAAGCCCAGTCGTCCAAGGTCTAGCATCAGCCTCAGTTCGAAAGATACTAGCTTCAACGATAAACCGAGAAGCAGAGTGATCCAGCAACTTCGTATGTATCTGACCATCAGGATGTTCCTTCCAAAACTTAACCAGTCGCTCTTCGACCGTCTCGTAATCTTCTAAATTAAACATAGAGTTCGTTCTCCTCGTTTCTCAGTTGTCCTGATATAGCAACGTATGCCGCTCCGTCGATGTAATTATCGACCTTTCCAGATTCCATTGATCTAGCGACTTTGACAAGTGCAAGGCACATAGCCACTTGGTAATCTTCAATCGGCATTTCGAGGTATGCAGACCAAAGGCGTGCGGTTCTGGACATATTGTCTGTCGGGTGTCCGTAATCCATTCCACGATCTTGAATGATTGCTCTTGCTTCGTTGAGGTAGTCACCGGCGTTCATCCGTTAACTCTCTGGAACTGCTGGATGCGGCCTTCTACTTGTCCATCGTGAAAACCTGTCTTGTACATAAGTACTGCTAATAAGCCATGACTGGCTAGAAGGATTAAATGTAAAACTGTCATTCTTATCTCCCTTACAGCTGTATTTCAGCTGATAAGAGAACCTTACATGAGCCTTATTCGGCATCCACCCTTTTTAGATAACGAAACGATAACGATTTGGCTAGGGTCTTCGTCCTCCATGTAGGGGATAGCGATGCTAGCGGGCGCGTCCATAAACCTTGCCTTGGACGATAAAAGTGCCGTTCTTCTCGATGTTGATTATGTCAACTTGGACTGTTGAGCCATGGACATACATGATGGCAAACGCCTGCTGCCAATTCGCCGTTCCCTTGGTGTATGAGGCCTGTTTGAAGTCCATGAGATTACCTACCTCGACTCCATGTAAAACACGCCCTAAACGGCCTCCAGAGGCCTCTGTGAAGGCGCTACGGCCTGCTCTATGGGTATGACCAGAGATAACGTTCTTTCCGTGCCTTCTAGCGGCTTCTAGGGCGCTTAAACCGCCTAGTTGCTTGATAGGAGTATGGTCGCCATGGACGGCAATCCAGCCCGGAGCGATAGGCATTGGGTTCTTATGGAAGGTGATACCCAGTTCATCGAACTTCATAAACTTCTCAAACCGCAGCTCTGGCAATGACAGAAACGACGGAATCTTCTTCATGATGATGTTATATAGTCGATCTGTGTGGTTGCTTCTGATGCAGTCAGTAACACCCAACTCCCAGAGGAGTTCGACGCATCGGTCACGATCATCGCCAAGGCTCTGCTCATAGGCTTGAGGGGTTCCCTCACTCCATTTGCTGATTGTTTGGAAGTCAATTTCGTCACCGATAGTAACTGTTTGGTCTGGCTTAAATTTCTGTAGGAATCTTGCTATGTTCTGAGTTACATGGACATCCTCGAAAGGCACCTGTAAATCGCTCAGAATAACGATTCGTTTCATTTAATCCTCGTCGTCGTCCTCATAGGGAATATTGTCGATTCGATTGGGAAGGTTTGGAATAATCCAATCTGGAAACGTTTCACGATCTGATAGCAACCAAAAGGCATGGGTCTCTGTGAACCCTGCTCTGCGTAATGACTTGTAATACTCGTTTAGCGCAATGGCGTAAGCATCCAAGGCGCTGTAAGTGTCTAAGTCTATGACTGGTCGTTTCCTTGCCATGGGATAAGTGTTACCTGCCTAACATCTCGATTATGGTATCGACACGCGCTTCTAAACGATTAACCTGGTCTTTAAGACTTGAACCGCTATTTGGTTTTAATTCCGCGAGGTAATGCTTTACCAACCAACGCACTAAGCCAATAAATGAACCAATAACGGTCGTTACAGCAACTGCAACAGCCGCTGTGTCTTGCGCTGTCACTTTTTCGGAGTGGCATAACCAAAGACGCCAGCAAGTATGGCCCAGAGTACTGAGCGATAATCCAATGCAAAGTTCGATGCAGCCCAAGCCGAAAGGAATGCGCCAGCAGTCAGGATGTATGGATTCTTCATGTTCATTCGGTTCCACCTATCATCGGTATATTAAAGAACGAGCCATCCGTCTCGCCTTTTGAAGTGAAAGAAATGTGGAGATGCTTGCGATGCGGATTAGATCCTTTGTAAGTTCTCCAACGCCAGCCCAAGATTGGCGATGCAATTCGTCCATCAAATATGACGTACTTAATTCGTTTGTCTTTCTTTGCAGCTTGACGAATCTGATCTGCCAAATCAGGCATGAGGTCTGGCTTACCGGATTTACCTGCAAGGTCTCTGTCAATGTCCAGAGCGCATACCCAGCCTTTTGCATTAGGGATGTGGTCAGACTTGCCCTTAGCAACATGTCGGGCATCTGCCACCCAACCATCACTACTACGATCTCTATCGGGGTAGGTCTGGTCAACCTGCTCACGAAATTGCCAGCCTGCTTTGCATAACTTTGGGGTCATGCCAATAGCAGTTTTGCTTCTGCTTCAGTAATGCCTAATCTTGCAAGAAGTTCAGCTTTGGCAGCAGCGGCCGCATTTGCTTCGACTGCTTCTTCGGCTTTGATTTCTTCAATGGCAGCATCAATTTGGGCTTGAGTTGGTTCTTTGCCATCTAAATTATGCCATTCAATATTTGAATAATCATTATCTCTTATGACAAATTCAGCAGTTGGACGTAATTTATGAATTGCTTCTACTAGGTAATCTTTTGCCATTATGCACCAATTTCTAACAGAGTAATTGTTGAAGGTTGTCCATTAAGTTGAAAATATGTTGTTCCAGAATTTGCGGTGCTTGTAACGGCGGCTTGTAATTTATATGTTGTTGCTGAAGTAGTTGCTGGGCTATCTAAATAGTTAATTCCGCTAAGTGCTTGCAAATAAGTTGATGTAGCATTACCAATTTCAATACCTGTTAAATATCTATCACCAGTTGACCAATCGCAAATTGTCGTGGAATCTCTTAATAATTTTGCTTCTGTCCAGTTATAGATAGATGATCTGCTTGAATACTGAGATGCTGAAATCAAAACTAGAATTTTGCTGGTGTTCGCTGTTGGAGTGATAGTCGCTGTTATACCAGTATCAGTTAAGGTTGTCGAAGAAATAGTAGTTTGTGTTGTTGAAGTAGCACTTACTACTTGAAGAACTTTGCCACCACCTGCAGGCGCAGCCCATTTAATGCCTGTTGATTGGGTTGAGTCAGCCGTCAGCACATAACCATTTGTTCCAACTGCCAAACGTGCTGGAGTATCTGCTGCGGTTGCTGTAATTAAATCGCCTTTAGCATCGAGAATGGTCAATGGATCAACTGATGACCATGTGAAGTCTAAATCTGTGTTGGATGCCTTGGCTAATACTTGGCCTGTAGTTCCGCCCTTGAGATCAACTAGAGCTGTGTCGATATCTTGGCCTAGTGCTGCAATGGCGGTTGCGCCATCTTTCACCAAGTCAGTCGACTGAGGAATATCCCAGCCAAAATTTGTCGTGGTCGTTGCCATTACGCTACTGCTCCTATCGCATCAAGCCAAGTTAGGCTGGTGTTAATTGTGTTCCATGTCTCCGCTGCATTTACCTGTTCCCATTTTACCGCAACTTGCGAGAAACTTATGGGAGATGCGTTGAAGGTTATTGAGAGGTTATTCAGGCTTGCCCGGAATGTCCAGCCTTCAACATAACCCTGAAATGAACCATTGGTTATATTGCCGGGAAGGTTCTGAACCCAGACTGGTTGCCCCATAAATATGTTCAGTAGAGCGTCTCGGTCTGCGTCATCGATTTCTGGGTTTCCTAAGACAAAAGTGATGCCTTGGAATTTAGGATAAGGATAGGCTCTGAGAGCGATGTAACGGTCAGCCAAGTTTTCGGCATCTACCTGATTTTTAACCCTTGATAAATAGGTTTCTGCATAAGTACCGTAAAGAGATTGGCTAGTCGTATCTTGAGCCGTGTATGAACCTGAACCGTTATTGCCATACTGAATATTGTAATAATTGCGTAAATCGCCCGCTCGGGTTGTCGCAGCTAGTCCGATTCCGTTGGCGTGGTTGGCGTCGAGCGTGGTGTAGCCATTGTTGGCTAAATAGTCTTGGCGGTGCGTTGAATCTGCATAACCGATGTTGCCATTGGCATCTTCATAAAGTACGCCAAAAGCGGAATTGGCTATTTCCGCACAAAGGCTATAAAGGTCAGTATTGCTTGACGATCTTGCAATAAGTTCATAATCGCCGGGTTGGTCAATGTCTCCCAGCCCGATGTTGACGGCATTAGCCCACGTCTCAGTTGCGTTATAGGTAGCCCATGTTTCAGCCGCTGGCACTTCATTCCATTGACCTAGAAGATAGCCAGATAACAAAGTGTAAATTTGGTCGCCGTCATAATCGGCATTGAGAACGCCTGCATCGACAATCTTAGGCAATTTGGATAATGCGCCAAGCGCAGTAATGGTGGCAGTAGTCGTATAGCCAATGCTTCCAGCGCGGTTCACGGCAATAGTGAAGTCTGAAATGTATCCGCCAAAGATAGGCACATAGGCATTACTTGAATCTGTGACTTGAATTGAAAGGCTAGTACCTACGGTGAAGTCATAACTGCTGTTATCAAAGTTAAGCAGCTGTAATTGGCAATATCCGGCAACTGGTTGCTGGTTAATATCAGTACGGCCTGAAGTAACAGTTAAGTTGGCAACGGTGACGTCTGTAACCTCATAGCCATCTACCTGAATCTTATAGGTGGGAGTCCATGCGGTCATGCGTAGATTAAGCCTCCGCCAAGGGTTCCTCGAGCTGAGGAATCATTAAGCAATCCGACAATCTGGCGAGCAGTAGATTCAGGATCAATTGCTCCGTTGACTGTAATGCTTGTGGTTCTGCCTTGAGCGTATGCGCGTAGGCGAGCGTCTGAATCCATGATGTCAGCTGAAATGGTTGGAACAGAAGTGGTCGATGGAGTTACGAAAGATGCTGGCTGAATTATGCCGCCTCCGCCTCCGCCGCCTGATGCACCAAAGAATCCACCGACTGCACCAGCCACGCTCTTGATAGCGTCCACGATACTTTTGATGCGGTTATATACGTTGGTCAATACGCTAACAAATCGAGCAAAAGTATCAATCGCATCTGAGATAAATTGACCTAATGCCTTGATGGCTCCGCCTAATATCTTGCCTAAAATTGGAGCAAGCGTATCTCGAGCGAATTCACCTATAGCCTTGAGGAAATTGTAAAAAGGTTGCAATTCATCATTATTACGTTCTAGCGATGAACGGACTGTATCAAAGGCTGATTTAAGACCATTGATAATTGGCTGGATAAACTTAAGAACTGGCTGCAATTTGTCGCCAATGTTATTGGTAAATTCCTGAATAGCCGGTACGACTCGATTAACTACCACTTCAACCAATGGCGTAATGGCAGTAAGAATAAATGCGCCGATTGTTTCCTTGCCTTCATCAAAGGCGATTTGAAGGCGTTGCATTTTGCCTTGAAATGTATCGGCTTGGGTTGATGCCTGGTTAGCAAATGTCGATGCTAACTTAGCCGTAATTTCTTCCATGCTCATGGTCTTGAGCTGAGCGCTGGTTAAGCCAATGCCTAATTTAGCAAGTGAAGCAGTATTGCCTTCTGCGGCCTTTGCCATGGCGTTTGTTACTGCTTCGAGCGTTTTACCAGAACCCGCGGCAACATCGATGGCTACAGTCTGTAACTTCTGGGCGCGTTCAACATCTCCGGTTGCTCGAGCAAGGCGTTCAAGTGATGGACGCAACTGATCATCGGTAATACCAAAGGCGATAGAAGTCTTGGTTATGTAATCTTCAGTTGCTTCTATTTGGTTCTCTGTAGCCCCTGTGACGTTCTTTAAGGTAAGGGCTAACTTGGTCTGTGCAGCGGCATCTTCTATGGCTGCCTTGACTCCATCAATGGCTAATTTGCCTGCATAGGCAACCGCTGCGGCTCCTGCTGCTGCAAAGGCTAAACCAGCCTTCTTACCGAATTCTCCGACTTTATCGCCAAAGGTCTTGACGTCGTTATCTGCCGACTTGAGGTTTTTAGTGAAGTTATCAACGTCAGCAAGCAGCTTAAGCGTTAACGCTCTTGTACCTGTTGCCATTTATCCCCACTCCTTCAAAATCTTAGTAAATGATTCAGTCCATCTAGCAACGATTTCAGGTTGAATCCTGCGAAGCGTTGGATAGATAAACCAACCCTTAGAGCCTCGACCTTGGCGGCCTGACCACACCGGGAATTGCTTGTATTTGTTAGATCCGAATTCTGAACCGCCCCAGATGTCTTTAGTGGTTGCTCCACCTGAGAACTTTTGAGAAGCGAACCCGTAAGTAATCTCGCCAATACGGCTGGACTTTTTAACCCGAGAACCGTCTGCAATTCTGCCTGCTACTTTTCTACTTTGTAGAGATTTAGCGGTTTGAATAACTTCTGCTCTAGCGAATTCAGCCAAGGCGCCGGATTGGCGCTTGGCCTCATCGTTTGCTTCATCACCCATATTCTTTAAGGCCTTGAATACTTGACGGAGTTCGGTCTGGTCAAGTGCTACCAACTCACTTGCCATTGCGTTCCTCCAGTATCTCTACAGCTGTGAGAATATCTTCGGCAGTTTGCCAATGATCCATAGGAATCTGTGTGGCTATTGCCAGTTCAATTAAGAGTCGGCTTACGCTTCCTCTTGGGTGACTTTTGGGTCGCCTTCACCTACTTCAACGTCTGCCACGGATTCCATCCAGACCTCTAAAGTCTTGGTTGGTTTCCCGCCTGCTTCACGCTTCATGGCGCTGTGAGCGACATAAAGAATGTCCCACATCCCGCCAAACTGAGCGATGACCTTTTTAGTTGTCATCTCCCAGCGGGCGTAATCTGGAGGACGAACCATGTAAGTGGTTTCGGATCCATCTATATATTTAATTGTTATTTGCTGTTGCATTGTTTGCTCCCGTTTCTATCGGCTTAGGAGAATGTCTCGGTGACAGTTCCGTTTGCGACTTTGAATGTGAAGTCTACAGTCTGTGCGTCTGTTCCAGCGCCTCCTGCTGTTGGAAATTCAGGAAGAATTGGGAACACGAACTGAGCGCCTGTAGCAGCTGTAAGGGTTACTGAAATTGTGGTGTCTGGTGCTTCTGCTGCCGCCCAAAGTGCTTCGCATACAGATGAGGTCTTGCCCCAATCAGCGAGCATTGAAAGAGCAAAGGTTGCCTCTGTGTTGACAGTCTTGTAAGCCTCGCCGTCGAGAGTCTGGTAGGTCTCACGAACGTTGGTCTTTGTAAGAACTGCTGAAAGTGCTTGAGCCTCGATATCTGTTCCACCTGTGAAAGATAGAGAAATATCGCGACCTGTGATTACTGTGGTTGCCATTATTTATCCTTAGTTTGTTTGTGTGTAGTAGGTAGAAACTCTGATATCTGCCACCAAGACATTGGATGGGCCGACCTGAGTAACCGTTGGTTTTTCAACCGCTCCGACTGTGTACCCGGTAGGGATCACCTTCAGAACACTTATGACGAGCTGCTCGAGATTGTCGAGCGATGCAGGGTTGCTGTTATAGGCAACCGCTACTGAGATAACAAGATTAATTTTAACGTGCAAAGTTGAACTGCTAATAGTTTCTAATTCAAGATATGGAGAATCCGGAACTGTAACTACGAAAGGCACCATAGGAGCCTCTGGGACGTAGGCATAGACGTTGCCTGCTACGTTAGCAAAGGCATTGGCTAAAGGTTGACGAACTGTATCGAGAATCGTATTAGGCATTTACTGCACCATTGAATCAGTATCGATGTATGGCCCCAATAAACCAGATACACGGTTAAATAAGCTGCGACCCAAGCGATATGGGCTAACGTTTGTGAAGTCGATGCCTTCAATCTGACCGCCTGGAGCGATGCGAGACTGGAATACTTCAACTGAGACTGCGAGAACTGCTGACTCTACTGCGCTTACGCCAACATAAGTTGCAGCGCCTGAAAGAGTAGCCAAGCCTGATGGAATGACGTTTTTCAAAGCAATATCGGCATTGGTAATTGAAATCGTAAAGAGATCCTCATAAGAATCTTCAATAGTAAAAGTTCCGTTAAATGGGGAGCCACATCCTGTGATGACTACGCTCTGACCCGCTGAGAATTGGTTTTCACCAACTGTTTTATATGTTGCTACGTTTGCCTCGAGTTCAACTTCATCAATGGCAACTGCGTACTTGACCAGCATTGGCAGAATGACTGCTTCAGCTGTGTCGATTACATCTGTGAGATAAGCATCCGAATAGAGGGAACTAGAAACGCCAAGGACAGAGCGAAGTTCGCTTGCTGTAACTATTGTTGCCATTTCTAGTTCCTCTCGTTAAACGGCTGGGGGAGCCACCGGGAGCAGCAGCTCCCCCATGATTAGTTTGGACTACGCAACCATCCAGCGGTATGCGCCTGCGCCAAGTTTGGTCGCAACTGCGCCATAACCGTAGTAACCAACCTGAACCTGACCTGTTGAGATGAGGTTTGACTGGAGTGAGAGGCGTGGGCTCTCGTACCATGTGTAAGCATCTGGGTTAACAACGATCATTGTGTTGTCGCCAACGCCTGAACCTGTTGTCATGTTGCGGTCTACGCGGAGGTTAAGTCCGAGAAGGTTTCCACGAACGCCAGTTGCTGTTAGGTCGCCGCCTGCGTTCTGTGGGTTGATTGTTTGCTGGAATACTGGACGGTTTGAACCATCGACGAGTCCCATCAATGCGCCCCATTGTTCTGGAGATACGATGATGTTTTGAGCAAAACCAAGGGTTCCCTTGTAGATAGAGACTGCTGCATCTGATACGAAATCAGCAATGTTTGCAGCTGAAACTGTACGGTTTCCGCCGTCTGTTCCGCCAGCAATAAGAGCTGTCAAAACTGCAGCATCTGTTGCCTTAGCGTATGCAAACTCCATCTGACGGACGAGTTCAGCAAAGAACGCTGGAGAACTGCGATCTAGAAGCTCTAGAGAGAAGGTCTGCTGACCAATGTACTTAGAAACTGAAACAGAAACGAACTCAGAGTTCTGGTCGGTTTCAGATGGTGTTCCACCTTCAGATGCTGCTGCAACTGTTGGAGCAACTGTGATCTTAGGAATTTCGAATGTCATTCCTGCATCTGGAAGAGCGCCACGAGAGATTGAGTCAATCGCTGGACGGTCTGCGTTTGAGATGCCGTTGATAACTTCGGTTAGTTGACGTGTTGGAACGAGTCCAGCGTTGTCTGTTGTGTCTGCTGCTGCTGCAACGTACATCTTTGATGTTTCGTTACCGAGTGAAGCGCGGACTGAGTGCTCGAGATAAGAAGCCTTATCAACGATTGGATTACGAACTGTTGTTGAAATGTAAGGTGCTGTTGCAGCCTTAACTTCAACCTTAGCAGCCTCTACCGTTTCTGCGGCAGGAGCAACTTCTGGAACGGTAGTGTCTGACACTTGTTCTCCTTCTGTGGTTGATTGTGTTTCTTCCTGAGATGTCTCAGAAACTTCGGTTTGTTCTGCCGCTACTTTTGCGACCTCAGCGCCGGGAATTGCGCCGTCTGTGACAAGGCTGACCTCTACGAGATTAGATGCCTTGATAGCCATTACGCCATCTTCGTTATCCCACTCTTCAACATCGACGCCAACGCTAAAGTCTGAACGAAGCCCGGTTGCAGCTTCTTCTAGTGCGTCATTGCCTGCTGTGGTCTTTGCAATCTTAAATTCTGCAATGATTCCTTGATCGTCTTGCTCGAATGACATAAGTTTGCCCAATGGACGAGTGGTGTCATGTTGCAAAACCAATTTGGTGTTCTTAGCCATGGTAATTGAATCTGGCTTGAACATAGTTCGGCCTGCTGAGGTGTTGCCTTCAGCGTTCCATGAAACGATACGCCCCGCAATAATGCGTGACTCTGTGTCTGCTGCTGTAATAGCAACTGGCATCGTTATCTTCATCGGGTCTCCTTGTTATCGATTAGATCTTCCTCTTCGCGAATTTGCTCGACGCTCATCGCTCCGATTCGGTTGAGGATTTCATAAACTTGAGCGCGCTGTAGTGCGTCTGTGCGTAAGAAGTCGTCTAGGCTGAAGCGGATTTCACCAGTTGAAGGGCAGAAGTCCGGCATAGATAGACGCTGTTCAATAGCTGCAAGGATTGGCTTCATTGAGAAGTCGATAAGTGAGCGACGCTCTGAAACGCTGTTGCTGTAAGTCATGCTGTTGGTTTCAGCGCTAACGAAATAAGCAGGAAGGTTGCAAGCGCGAGCCAATTCCAGAGCGACGTACTGACGAGCCTCGTTCAGCTGTAATTTGGCTGGATCGATGCCCAACGCTTGCAATTCAACATCGGCATTGAGAAATGCAGTTGACTTTGTGAGTCGTGCGGTTCTCCATGATTCAAGAAGTTTTGAAATACGTTCTGCTGGAAGATTAGTTCCGTTGGATTTTAGAACCTGTAGCGGTACTGGCTCTTTAGCAAAAGTTTCTGCGGCTTGCTCGAGTGCATGTGCTGCACGAATTGTGCGACCTGCGCGATTAAGCAATCCTTCATCAAGACCATAAAACACGACAAGAGAACCGACACCATTGTTAGGAACTACTGAACCATCAACTTGGTAGCCAATAATTTCGGTTTCATTGTTATTGAGTTTTACTGTCACACGATCTGGTGCAACTCTTGTCCAAGCACGGACGCGTCCGGTATCGCCGTACTGCTCTAAAACCTGACCATAACCGACACCATGAAAAAGTAAATCTTCTGCAAGCCATGCGTAAATTGCTGAACCGGGAACGCGTGGGTCTGGCTGATTGATTACTCCTGGAGTTGTCATGTGAGAACCATCGAGCTTTGAATATTGTTCGAGTGGTAATGAAGCAAGAGTCGAGCAGATAATATTTCTAGCACGTGCAATAGTTGGAACGGCCATAGCCTGCTGGCGAGTTGCAACTGATTGAGTAAATACGAAAGGATTAAAACTAGCTGTGTTATTAAACGGCGCTGGAGCCGCAGCCGCGTCGACTGTAACCTCGACTGGCTTAGAAGATGTAAAAATGTCCCGGATTCCCATTGGACATATTATACGCTATTGCCTAGACATTACCCTATCTGAATGTCAACTTCTGATTCGGCGCGTGTCGCAAAATGTGTGACCATTGCTGAAGCAACTGCCCCGCAAACTATGCCGCTTTGCTTTCGACCCATAACCCAACCGCCATCGCCTCGAGTTAACTTAACGGCACTTAAAACCTGTCGAGTTAATTCTTCTTGATCCGCATGTGCAAGGCGAGCCGACGAAACTGCTGAGACGAATTCATCGCAACTTTGCTGATACTCCTGACCAGTAATCTCATGGATAGGAATTCCTGCCGGAGCCAATCGAGCAGCTACTGCCGATGCTGTTGACTTGGAATATGCCACGGCATTGACTGGGAACTTACGAACCCAGAAGGCTATGTCGTTAGCCATTTCTTTATCGTCGAGATTGACTGGGTTGAACCAAGTGTGCAAAAGGCTGACCATGAATCTATCGCCATCAATGCGCTGGCCTGCCACAAGGCTGGCATGCTTTCGGTCTGGGCTGAGGTCAATCGCCATCCAAGTATCTTTCTCGACTGACAATTGAGGCAAGTCATCGACCTTGCACTTCTTCCATTCGGCTTCAGATATAACTGGGTTAATCATTGACACAAACTGGCATAAGACTTCGGTTCGAAAGATATCCTCACGATCCGAAAGGCTGTCTTTGATGTTGTCCTCATGGACTGTCCAACCAAGGCTCGGGTTAGATTGATACCAAGCTTCTTTGTCGGTTATCTCAGCGCCCGGCTCTGCCGACCACTCGAACCAACCAATCGAATCATCTGCACCTTCACTAGCTGCGAGACCACGCTCTCTGAACTTGAGCAACATAACCGAATTGGCATGGCCTGCGTTTGAATAGACATAGGCCTGCGGGTTTGGATTACTCATCTGGGTAAATCGCATCGATGACCAAACATCTTCTGTATCGAACTCACGCAATTCGTCAATATGGATTACATCCGGTGCTGCAATACCGCGAGCCGCTGAATTACCGGCACGGATAAGGTAACGCGCCCCATTCTTAAACCGAATCTCCTGCGATCCTTTGGACTCGTATTTCTTTGCAAAGTTATCTAATAGCAGTTGGCTATTTTCAATCATTTGGCTGACCTTGTAGAAGATTTCACTTGATGTAGTCAGTTTATGAGCTGTGGCAAGGTGCATTTTCTCGCCAAGAACATAGATTCCAAACAAGATTCTAAGCGCCATAAAGGTAGATTTGCCCTGCTGGCGCGGCAACATAATGCCAATTAGCGGGTGTGCCCAGCGACTATCTGGCTTATATCGCAGGCAATCTCTGGCTAGATTTTCTTGCCAAGGTAGCAACGGAAATCCAATATCTTTGCAGAACTGAATCATCTCATCGCCTCGAGTGGGCAAATCCAAAGGTTTAGAACGGATTCTAGGCTCCTGAGAGCCTTTACGCGGTTCTGTTACCCCTACCTCAGCCGTTTGCAGCCCATCTGAGCCGTTTTGAGTCGTCATGACTGGTTCTCATCCGATTCAAGCCGATAGTGGCTGATTGAGGCGTTTTCGGGGTAAAAAGATACAG
>Ga0255152_1000338_pt1 | contig 14140 bp, 20 predicted proteins | sample Atl_Yuk_RepC_8h_FD_183624 | JGI IMG/M metagenome (GOLD analysis project Ga0255152, IMG submission 183624) | Freshwater microbial communities from Altamaha River, Georgia, United States - Atl_Yuk_RepC_8h | ecosystem: Environmental > Aquatic > Freshwater > River | place: USA: Georgia | collected...
AGCCTTCGCCTATGCCAGATGGCGTAAGGGTCGCCGTTGAGGCCCCCACGCTTTCTGCCACCGCTCGGCCGGTGGCAAGAGCCGTCAAAGCCCCGGCCGCCACGCCAACGGCGGAAGTAATAGGCGTCTCTGTCCCGACCCCACTTGCCGTAAGTGTAGCGGAGGCGGCGCCGACAGCCTGAGCCGTCGAACTGCCAACTGCCGCCGCCGTCAGCGTTGCGGACGCTACCCCCGCGCCATCGCTTGGTGTGCCTGCTACGCCAACACCATTGACAGCGAGAGAACCCGACGCGGAGCCTACTGCGCGCACCAGCGCAGCGCCGATTCCCAGCCCCGTCAATGCACTCGCGGAAGCCCCAACGCGGCGCACTGTCGCCGCGCCGACAGCCGTTGCCGTCAATTCGCCGCCAGCGTCACCTATAGCGCCATCTGGAGCGGAACCGCTAACGACCCGGACCAGCGCGGCGCCGTTTCGGGTGCCGCCATCAGCCAGGTTGAATGTAAGCGACGACCCACGCGCGTCGCTGTCGAATCTCCAGTACGCCTTAAAGGACGTAGTGTTGACGAACGCGGTGCCCCCGGAGACAACCGTCCCACTCGTCGTCGCAGTGCCCGTCGAGCCCGCGAAACCTATCGAGAGCACCGGGGCAACAACCGGCGGGCTGGCAATTGTGCCGCCCAAGCTGATCGCGCCTGATGCATCGTCCCAAGTCGCTTGGAAATTGTAATACGGGCCGCTGCTGCCACGGACGACGGCAATCGACTTCTTATTGGAAGTCGAACCGTTCATTCCGGTGACGGTTGCGCCTGCATCACCGCTTTCCGCTATGCGGACGGAAAGAACCAAGGCAGCCGACGCGCTGCTGTCCGTTCCAATAGCCTTGAAGCCGGCTGGCGTGACGAGAGCCGGCGACGACCCTATGGCGTAGTCGAACAGAATGATCGCATCGCCAACCTGAACCCCGGACGGGATCGCGATTGTCGAAGAGGTCGAAGAACCCGTATCAACGACTGAACACGCAGCCGGCGACGATTCCCAATATGTGAAATCAACCGTCGCGCCAACCGTTGTGGAATATGGCGCGTTGTTAAGCCAGCTTGCGTAATAGTCGCTATACGATGCCGTATCTAGAGAATAGAATGCGTAATAATTATCTCCCTCAAAGCTCATCGCCAAGGGAGAGTTGGCCTCCGGCGCAAAATAAAACGAAGCAGGTGGAGACGACGACACATTCCAAACGAGCGCGTAGATTGCCGGAGCGCCCCCAGGAACCGAAACTGAACCATAGGATCCGTCTAGATAACCGTATTCGGTTCCACTGTTGCCAATTGTCAGCGTGGCCGAATAGGTCATTTACGTTCTGCCTTGACACGCTCCCTTGCTACGAGCATTCGACGACGGATTTCTTCCGGGTCCGTAACCCCCGCCGCATAGGCGCGCTGGATAGCTTGCGTCATCGCGGCTTGTACGTCGCGCGAGACAGACCTGTCCGCGCCCGGCATCGCCACGGACGCCGCGCCTACAGCTTCCACAATCGGCATGGCATCAATCCAGCGAAATGGTTGTCGCTGTGGTCAGGGACGGCGTGATGCCGTTGCCGCAAACGATGTTGGGCGTCACCGTTCCAGAAAGATAGAGGTTGCCGGTGCTGCTGGAGGCGGAACCAACGCCAAAATAACTCGCCGTGCCAGAGCCGCCAGTGCCGGCCGGGAAAGTGATGCTCGCCACGGGCGACGTGCTGCCGGCCGTGGATGAGGTCCATCCCGAACTGGATCGGGCCACAGCGACGCGCGCATAGGACGTGTAAGCGATTTCGCTGGTCGACTGGTTGCCCGTCTCGCCGGGGTCGGCCGTATGCAGCGAAACGTAGAGATTGGTGAGGGGAGACGATGCGGCATTATCGGCGATGTTCGCCCATGCCTCCGCGCGAAAGATCAGGTTGAGAATGGAGTTCTCAGCCGCGTTGGTAAAGCTCATGTGCCAATTCCTATTGGATGCCGGCGATTGCGCCGTCTGGCCCGCGCAGGATCTGGCGGGTAATGGAGCCTTTGCGGATTGCGACAGGCTCACCTGCCCCATCTCGGATGATCTCGGCAGGCGCGGCCTGCTGCGCGGTGAGCATCTGCACAGCCTGCTGCGTCTGCTGCGTCATCTGCATGAGGCGGTCCATGGCGCCGACAACCATGGACGGGTCCATGACGCCGCCGGTCAAGGCGGACACTTCCATTCCCATGCGATCTTGAGCAAGCTTGGCTTTGTCGAGATTTAGCTGCTCCTGGCGAAGCGCGAAGTCGCCCTTGTTCTTTTCCTGCTCGACCTTGAGCTTTTCCTGCTCAACAATGAGCTTCGGGTCCGGCGGGGGCGGCTGCTTACGGGCTGTGTCGGCCTGCTGCACCATTTCCTCAACAGCGCTCTCGATGCTGTCTTCAAGCCCCCTACCAGCCCGATAGGCGCGCGCGACGAACATCAGCATGTCGCCCATGGCCGGCACAAACGCCGGGGCTTCCCTCGCCATTGGGATGGCCTGACCGAGGAACCCGCCAACTACTTGGATGAACTCGTTGCGGCTTGCCTTCTCAGCTTGCTCGTCCGCCTCAATGGTCGAGTCCGTCTCGATGTCCACGCGATAGGAGCGTACGCGGTCGTCTCTCAAGAGCGCAACGATTTCCTCTTGCGTCGGCTGCTTCATGAGGCGAACAAGTTCAGGGGGCGGCTCGGGAAGCTGCGGAGCGGCAGGAACGGGCGCGGCAGCCTGCGGGGGCGATCCCGGCTGAGGAGGCGGCTGCGGCGGCTGCTGGGCGGCCTGCTGCGCCATCTTGGCGCGCATCTGCTGCTGAGCCTCGAATTTCTGCTTTTCCTCCATGGTCGGGAATTTCATCCCGCTCATGCGCCATAGCGTTTCCGGCTTGAACACCTCGGCGATGATCTCTGCCGAAATCCGGGTGATGTCGCGGGCAAAGCGCATCAACTCGTACTGCTTCTCGCGGATGCGGACGCCGCCCCACTGCGCCTTGATCTGCTGTGCCGTGGCGGTTTCGCTCGCCGCGCTGGACCCGCGCAGAATGTCGCTGATGCCCGTGATCTGGTACACGTCCTCCACCATCTGCTTGCGGACGGCAATGCAGTTTTGGAGCACTTTGGCGACCATATCGACAGGAAGCCACTCGATCATCTGCTTGACTCCGCCGCCCTGCTGCCACACAGCCCAGGACGGAACGGGGATCATCATGTTGTCGGTGTTCGGGTTCAACGCCCGTTCGATAGCGTTGGAAATCTCTCCCTCGGCACCCGCCGGATAGAACCCGACAAGCTTGAGAGCATCCGTCAGGGCGCCGATGCGGCCGGTCAGCTCGTTGATTTCCTCCGCCTGGTCCTGATAGTAAACATAGTCCGGGACCGGGAACACGCTATCCGTCGCCATCGTGCCGAAAGCCGGCTTCGGGCACGGATAGAACCCGCTCAGGGGATAGAGCGGCGGCGTCTCCTCGATGATGTTCTCGTAGCCATCAGCCACCCACACCACGGTCTGATCGCGCTTCGACCACACCTCATAGATGCAGTAGGTGTTGCGAGCCGCCGCCTTGTCTCGCGACATGTAGTCGGACGTGCTGCCGGACGCCGCTACGGCGTTGCAGATCTGGTTGGCCTTCTCCTCGCCCCAGCGCGCCGTGATCGCCTTCTTGTCCATGTAGACGCGGCGCCCGATCCACGGCACTTGATCCCAGCACTTGGCCTTGGGGACGATGAAGTCCTGCCATGGCACAAAGTCGTAGGCTAGCGTTTCGTCCTGAAGCTGCTCGTACGCCTCAAGCCCGGTCTGCGCGTCGGCCGGCACCTCGATAAAGCTCGGCTCGTACCGAACCCAGGCAGTGCCCCGCGCCACCAGCACGAAGTCATCCCGCACCAGACGCATGCAGGCGTCCAGATTGGAACGGTCGAACGTGCTGGACAGTGAGCGCTCAAGCACCTCACCCGCACTCTTGGCCACCGGGTCGCGGTCGCTGAAGCGCCGGGAAACGACGGGCTTAGGCTCACGGGTGTAAACTGCCGGGCGGATCACTTCCGTGTTCGCCCACAGCATCGCATACTGCTTGTCAATGCGCTGGCTGTCGCTGCGGTCCTCGGTGTAGATCTTGACGATCTTTTTGGCGCGGTTACGCCACTTCTGACTGTCCTTGTCCGCCTGACGGATTTCGTCCATCCACGCCGACGCGCTCTTGATCTCCGGCTGTTCGCCGGGAACAGGCTCGCGCGTGGCGTCCGCAGCAGGGAACGGATCGATCACTTAGCCGACCCTCGCCACGCGATCCGCCGCCAGTTCCCGCACCTGCACCATCGTCGCCTGCGTCTCTTCCTTTGCCGTCATGTGAACCAGCGTGCCCCGTCCATCCATCGTGTAGACCCGCATGTTCAGGCTGTTCGGGGAGACTTCGATGTGCGCCGACTTCACTTCGTCCTCGGGCAAGCGGGTGGCGGCCTCGCCGATGAAAGCGAGCTGCTTTAGGCTGAGCTGTACGGGCATTAGGCGTTGATCCACGTCATAACCGTTCCCGGCCTCTCTTGGGCATCGCCCGGTGCATTTCGTCGTAGCTCATTTCCTGGAGCGGCTTGGGCAACGGCTTGCTCATCGGGGTGGCGCGGCCTAAAGGGTCTACGCCGCCAATTGGAACCGCCGGCTTCGGCGCCACCTCACGCCAAGATAGCGACAGATAGCGGAATGCGTCCGAAAGGTGCGAGCAATTGTGAACCACGGCCCCGTTGCTAAGGGCGAAAGCCTCAACTCCAGGGACCGTGATGCACCAAACGTCTTCCTTAAAGTTCAGCTCTCTTACGCTGGCGATAGTTCGCCATTTTGCATTTTTCGGAACAAAACTTTTGAGACGCCCCGCTTTTCCGAACAAGCGCTTTAAAAACTGTCGAACAATGAACGCAAGGCTTGTCTTCTCGCTTCCACTTTGTCCAACTTTGTGTTCGCTCAGCGTGGCGCTTGTGCCAAAGCTTACCCTCTTCTGACCTATGCCAGTCAGCGGCTCTTGCACGAGCCGTTTCGTTGAACCTTGTTTTCCAACCCCTGCTGCGCCGGCTTGCCAGCGTTTCTTGAAGATGGTCGTCGGCCGGCAGGCATTCCAGGTTCCAAAGCTGGTTGTTGGATGGGTCATCGTCTCTGTGGTGGATATGACACCCGACCGGAATTTGACCGAAGGCATCCTTCCAAACATCTCTATGAAGGCGTGAGCCGCCTTTCGCAAAGTATCGGTCGCTAGGATACAGGCGGTAGAGAGTGCCATTGAAATACTGCGTGATGGCGTCAAGCACGACTGGATCAATGAACCCTTCACGAGGCGTTCGGCGGATATCCACCCGCCCTCCGTCATGAACATGTGATCCGGCGTGCATCTCACCGTAAGTCCGTCTGCGAACACCACCTCCACAAGTGGGGCATTTGCACGCGTCACCCTTGGGTTTAAGTAGGGCTTCCATCCGCATGGCGTCAGAACTTCTCCTTGATTTGGCAAGGACTTAATCTGACACGTTCCGTAACGCGTTACAACCTCGGTTTCCCCAACAAAACACCAGTCATGCACCTCGTTAGCGCGGAATACCTTCCGCTCGTCGTCCCATTCCCGGCGGTACTGCTCCAGCGCCGATATCCCTGTCTCGCAGCGCGAGTGAAACACCGCCGTCTTAAGCGTGATGCGAGCCGCGTTGATGCCGTCCGCCTTGCTAGCCGAGGGCACAAGGCGCGGGTTCAAGCCCAGCGACATCATGGATTCGATGCGCGTCCGGGAAGACCCCCACTCCTTGACCTTCGCATCGTGCGGCACGTAATCGAACGAGCCTTTGCGGGAGTACCCTCGCTTCTCAATCACCTCGGCGAAGTGGTCGACGCCAGCCCCCGAGGCCGTGTAGCAGTCCAGAATGATCGGCCGGCCACCGACAACCTGGAACCACCAGATTGACGTGTCGTCCCGAACGCCGATGTCCCATGCCGTATGGATCGGGTAAGCGTCGTCCGGCTCAAATTCCAGAATGCGCCCACTGTTGCGAACCGCTAGCATTTCCTTGGCGTAGAAGGCGCCGAGGATCGCCGCGTTGAACGAGCATTCGTATTCCTGCTGAAACTGGGCTGTTCCAACGTCCTCGCCATAGAGGGCGATGTACTCCTTAAGGCTCTCGGCAATCTGCGCCGGCGAAAGAGCCCCCGTTTCGTGAACGCTGCTGATTTCAGCGAACCAGCGGCCTCCGCTCTCCATGTCCGCCTTCGCCATGTCGTACATGGCCTTGGCGTGGTTGCGCCCGCGCGGCGTCGTGATGAACGCGGCCCAGCCATCGTTCTCCTCGATCATCGGCCGGATGTAGCCCCAGGCGCTGGGGTTAGCCAAAGCCCACTCAGAGAACACCACGCCGCAGATGCCGGCACCAACCAGGCTGTTGTATCGGTCAGAGCCCACAAGCTGCCACGTCGACCCGCACTTGAGCTTGATGAACATCTGCTGTTCATCCTTACTCTCGCGTAGCTCGGGAGGAAACACCTCGTCTATCCTCCGCTTGCCAGTATGCGGGTTGATCGCCGTCCAGAGCGCCTTGCGCGCCTGCTCATATTCGGGAAGGCAATGCCAGTATGAACCGATGCGCTTATGCGCCAGCTCGCATGTAGCCCCTAGGGTGATTTCGTCCTTGCCCCAACGCCGATGCGCGATCTCGATTGCGCGCTTGCCGCCGTTGACCAGGTATTCATGGAATCGGCGCTGATACCAGCGAACCCGGCGCTCAATCTCCACGCTGTTCGTAGATCGTTTTGAACGAGAATTGCACCGGGCCGCCATCGGCGCCAGTGTGGGCTACACTGCTCAGCTTCGGATGGATGTACGGCGCCGCGTCGCGCGCGCAATCATGAGCCATCTGCCGGAGCCCGGCGGCTTCCTTGGCTTTGGCGAGCAGCAGCTTGAATTGCTCTTCGGGCGAAGAGGCCCGGCCGGTGATCTCTTGGACCGTCAACCCCTCAAGCGTTGCCTCTGCGTCCATCGCCACTTGCTGGAAATGGCGCATGTTTGCCAGCATCACGTCGAGCGGGCTTGTGCCATCGGCGAGGGCGCGCGCAGCCGCTTCCTGAGTGCGAACAGTGAGGGAGCCCTTTTTGCGGCCGGAACCCTCTCGCTTACCGCCACGAGCCATTTTGATTTCGGTTGATTGTTTTCAAAGGTCTCGGCATTCCCGACAAATGCGGCCACGCACAGCATCTGCCCAATCGACATAAAGAGGGATGCAAACGAGCATGTCGATTGAGCACACGCCGATAACGACTATCAGGTCAACAACAACACCGAGCCCAGTCATCACATATCGTCCGGGTGCGGGATGCCGTACATGTAGGAGACGAAGGGGGTGGGTTTCCCCGAAAAATACGGGGGAACGGCAATCTTCCCGCCGCGCATAGAAGCGGCGGCTTCTATTACCGCTGGTTCATCCAGCTCGGGATGATGGATCCGCACCAAATCCTCGAACGTCAAAACGACACCGTTCACACCGCCTCCGCATCAATAGCACGGATCGCAGCTTCCGGGTCGGCGTCGCTGCCATCGAGGAACGCGTCACGCGCCGACTGCTCCATGGACTGGAGCGCGGCGATGAAATGCCATATGTCGCGCTTTGTGCAGCCATGGAAGGCTGAAGCGCCGCAGAACCCTGTAGGGCCACCAGTCGTGACGCACAGCACCGCAGCATTGTGCTCCTGCGAGTACGCGTCTGCGATGGCCTTGGTTTGGGCCGAGAACTCTTCCCAGGTCATATCGCTTCCTCTCTCACCCCGCAGCGCCAGCTTACCACGCGCCACTTAGGATGCTGCACCGCCCATTCAGTCATCGCACCCATGCACTCCATAGGCATGGACTGGCGGGCTTCTGTGGGTATGCGCTCTTCGTGGCAATAGGCGGGGTCGTACTTCGAGGGGCGGCCAATCGGCTGCGGATCGGCCTTGCTCTTCACCACGTCTGTCACCTTCTCAGGAGCTTACGCACCCGCTCACTCTCCGCCCTCGCCTTGTCCGCGATGTGCCCGGCAGCTTCCTTGGCCTGGGCCGCGGCGGTTCGGACATCGCCGCGCGCGATGGCACTGACGCTGGCCTTGCTGGCGCGACGGGCTTCGGAGCAGGAGCGGCAGGTTGTCATCTCCCGCCTCCCATTCCCGTCATCCCGTCGGTCTCGGCGACGCGGGGCCAGAGATAGACGCCTGTGCTCGGATCGTGCGCCTTGACCATGAAGCTGTGCAACGAACCCCAAAAGCTCGGGCACGGGGCGCTTGTGAGCCAGCGGGCTAGCTCTGGAGAGCAAACAAGCGTGATGGGCATGCGGCGCTCTTTGTTTGCAGGAAGCGCGAAGAAGGATCGACGCGGCGCCTTTGGTTCGGAGGGCGCCTGTGGAAGGGCGCCACAGCACAGCAGGTGGGCTGATCTGGCTTGCCGCCGTGTCCTGTTGGACCGCGTCGAACTCTCAGACCGGGGCTTAGTCGGCGCCGTAGCAGGCCGTCCGCATACAAGCACTTTAGCGGACCCGTTCCCCAACTCTCGCAGCGCGGGTGGTGGAGGCTCTGGCGCTGCGATCCCCTCCACAGGGCCGGTCATCTCGTTTGCCCGTGAGGGCGAAAGGTTCGAGCGGCCGGGCGTCACAGGCCGGACTGCGCCACGGTAGCGACCCGTAGCCGTTTAGCGCGCTCTAGCCGCCTCGTCAGGCGGATTGGCAAAGGTGCGAGGATTCGAACCCCGGCCGCAAGGTTTTGGAGACCTGCGTGCTACCGCTACACCACACCGATGCATTCGACGCGACCGCACCGGCGGCTTGCGAAATGGGGAGGTGAACGGTTTGGCCGTGAGCGGTGCCGGCCCAGCCCCATCTTCGCGTCGGAAATTCTACAGGCGCAACTCACGCCCATACCGAATCATACCCTGTTCGCGGTAACCGTCAAGCGCCTATCAGCATATCCGAAGGAAATTGACAGAACATCGAGGCAGTCCCGGAAAAGCCGCCCGAAATAAAGCTCGTCATGCTTCGACCCGTTGGCAAATTCCGAGGCGATATACCGGATTGTCTCGCGCCGCCCCAAGACTCGGCGCACCAGGACCGCGCCCCTCACCCCCAGATCACCATCCGCTAGGCGAAGGTCTCGCACGGCTTTACGCTGGCGATCCGTCAGTGGCTCGGCAGTCTCGCCACCCCCGTCTACCGGCTCCTTGGTCGTGTCCATGGCCTTGATGCCGCCAATCTCGGCGCGCTCCCATAGGGCTTCCCAATGCCGGCCGGCGGCATACTGGCATTCGTCAATCTGACGCCGCGCCTTCATTTGTGCCAGCACATCGGAGCGCAGGTTGCGGATGACCGCGCTGCGCTCGTGCGGCCCGTCCAGAGGACCCCGTATTTCGTCTTCCGAAGGGATCACGCCCTTGGGGTTGTCGAGCGAGCGTCGGTCGAACACCTTGACCTCGGCAGGGCGCCGCGTCGGCTTCTTCTCCGCCTTGTGGCGGGTGTAGGCTTCAAGCTGCTTTTTCGCCAATGGTGCCTCCTGGCAGGGAAACGGGGTATGCTCTAAAATCGTCTAGGAGCGTCGCTGGCAGGCATTTTGCGCTCCTAGGCTGTCCGGTAGCTAACTCGGCGAGTTTTGCCGCCAGCGCTTATGCCTAGCCATGCACGATGCCGTCGAGTTCGTAATCGACCGGCTTCCGTTCGGGCTTGGCGTAAAAGTCCAGCGACGTGGCGCTGTCCCACTTGGCATGCACCGCGTAGGCGCTTCCGTTGAGCAGCAGAACGTCGCCAATCGCCGGCTTGTACTTCCGGGGCTGCGAGCACACAGGGGCGCCCGTCTCGTCTTGGAAATGGACCACGATGCGCTTGGCGGTCATGTACGGCCTCCCATCCTGTTGACGTTGAACGCCGCCCGGCGCTCGATCTCTTGCAGGCCCTTGTCGGTGATGATGGCTTGCGCTCGCATGTGCGGGCTCCCGTCGCGGTCTATGCCGCCGGACTCAGCCCATGTCTGATCGACCAAGCCACGGCGCTGGAGCCGGTCGTAAACCATCGGTGCCGCGCTCCACGCAAAGCCGGCGGCGAACCCAGGCTGCGACATCGCGGCAGCGCGAAGCCACATGTAGTCGTTTGCCCGAAGGTCGATCATGCCCGGCCTCCCTCGCTCAGCTTGGCGAGGATGTCGCCAATGTTCGCCGCAACACGTTCGCGGGCTTCCTTCGACGGGCGTTCGCGGCTGATGGGCTCGGCAGACAGCAGGCGGCGCAGCTTCGTGATCTGCATCCGGTGATCGAGCGTCTGCGCTTCCGCCAGCCGGCGCCATTCGCCAACGCTAGGGGCGAACCGCACGTCGCCATTGGCCTCGCCGCGCCGCCACTTGCTCGCCGCCTGGCGAACCGCCCACAGAGGCAAGCCGGCAAGGTCCTGCGCAAACCCGGCGATCTTGAGCTTGTTTGCCTCGACCGACAGGTTCGACGGGTAGACCGTGAACATCTCGCCCACAGCAAGCGTCAGGTCCCGAAGCGAGGCCGGGGCCAGCGCCGCCTCAATCTCGTCAATGCGGGATTCGATAGACGCCCGCTGCGTCGCGTTCGGCATCATCGTAGCCGGGAGCGATGGGCGCCCCTCCACCTCCCCCACCGCCGCCACCAAGGAGCTGATCCAGCGCGGCAATGGCGTTGTCTGCCCCGCTGGCAGGCCGGGATTGCCACCGATGATTTCCGTTCCGTTTGCCATTTTCAGCCGCCCTCATGATCCAGTTCCGCCACGTCGCCTCCCAATCCCGCTTGCGCCCATCGGCGCCGGACTTGGCGAACCAGTAGTTCTTGAACTTCGCCAACTCGCGCACGGCGGCGTCCCGGCTTCCAAGCTCGGCAACCGCCATCTTCTGGCCTTCGATGCAGGGCTTCCAATCCTGCGGCAGGAATTCGCCCCGCGATTTTTGAGGGGACCGAACCACCGAAGGTGGTGAGGGGTGTTCTTCTTCTTTGTCTATGTCAGTGTTATTGGTAGAGCATTGCTCTGGCATTGCTGTAGCATTGCTAGCCGCTGATTTAGCAATGCCACCTTTCCGGCCGGCGGAAGCCCGTTTTTCGTACTTCTCATCAGCCTTCGCCAGCTCGGCGTCGATCCGCTTATGCGTCCAGCCATCGGCGAAAAACTCGGCCAGCGTGTCGCGGATAGCGGTGAACTCCGCCACCGGCATGCGACAGATGCGAGCCAGCTTGGCGTCATCCGCCGGCAGGCCACGGTTCTGCCAATAGTGCATGATGAGCAGCAGGTAAGCGCCATGCTCCACCGTGCTCAGGTGAGTGGTGTCGGCGACATATTCTGCAACGTGCAGGGGCATCCAGCCGGGCGCGCTCATTCTGCGGCAACTCCCGCCAGAAGGTCGCCCGCTTCCCCTTCCTGCTCCGCCTGGACCAGGTTCTTGACCGCCTGCCGGAAGTACGCCGGCTTGAGTTCGGTCCCGATGAAGCGGCGGCCCATCTTGAGGGCTTGATATCCTTCCGATCCGATCCCGAGGAACGGTGAGAAAACCGTGTCGCCGCGGTTGCTGTAGAGCGTGATGGCACGCTCGATCACGTCGAGCTGCAGTGGGCACAGATGGCGCTCATCCTTGTCTTCGCGCGCCACCCTGACGTTGAGCACATTGGTCTGGTCGATCGTCATCCAGACGGGCGATGCGATCTCCTGCCAGCGGGTGACCGGGTATTTCGCCGGATCATGCTCGACCGGATCGGGCGTCTTCTCTGTCGCGCCGCCCGTGGGCTTGCGGAAGATCAGGAGATAGTCGGGCATGCCGGTGCGGCACCGAGATGCGTCGGTGCGGAAGGTCTTGTAGAGCAGCCCGTGCGCCTTGGTGCGCTGCATTTCGACGACCGGATCTTTCCAGATCGTCACGCGGGAATGGTAGACCCATCCCTCGGCCTGATGGGCCTCGCGGATGACCGACGGCAGGTCGAACAGGCCTATCACGCCATCCTTGGACGCGGTCGTCGGCAGGTCGGAGCAGTGGACGACCGACACCCGTCCGGGCTTCGTCGCGCGGAAAATCTCGCGCACCAGGTGCCGGTACGTGGCGCCAAAGGTCGCATAGTCGGCGACGTTGCCCATGTCGCGTTCGCTGTCCGAATAGACGAACAGGTGGGCGAACGGGGGCGAGTACACGGAAAGGTCGATGCTGTCGCTCGGCATGGCCGACGTGAACTCGACGCAATCGACATTGTAGGCGGCGAAGCGGTCGCCGATATGCTGGTCAAGCACGTGCATCGGTCATCCACGCCGGCAGGCGCGCCTCTATTGCGGGGGAGTAAGTGGCGAGAGCATGGGCCTTCATCGCGGCCCGGTGCATCGCCGCGATCATCTCGGCCTTCATCGTCTCGTGGTCGCCGGCCTTGCGGCTCACCACGTCCCAGATCGCTGCCTCGGTGTCGGCGCAGACGATGTGAGCGTGAACATCCCTTGTCTGGCGGAAGCGCCAGCATCGGCGGACGGCCTGGTAGTAGCTCTCATAGGAGAAGTTGATCCCGCAGAAGGCCATGCGGGCGCAGTGCTGCCAATTGAGCCCGTATCCGGCGATACTCGGCTTGGTCAGAAGTCGCTTGATCTCGCCGCGCGAGAACGCGCCGAGGCGCTCCTCCTTGTCGTCGATGGTCATCTTGCCGGAGACCTCGACCATGCCGGAGCACGCATCCTTCACGGCAGCGGCGTCGTAGTCGGTGTCGACCCATACCAGCCATGGCTCATCGGGCTCGGCCGCGATCAGTTGCGCAACCATCGCCGCCCGATCGTGAGACGTCAGGCGCTTCTCGGCGTGGATCGATGTCGCAGAGGTGTCGGGCATCCGGAATAGCAGCGGCTGCCCTTTGTTCTTGCCCTTCTTCTCCTCATCCGCGCCGATCGACCGATCAGCCGCCACGATGTGGCGATGGACGATGAGGCCCGGCATGTCGAAACCGGCGTCCGAGAACCCGATATCCGATGGTTTGGAAACTGCCCGCGCCCATGACGCGACCCAATTCCAGAAGTCGGTGACAGCATGGCCCTTCATGCGCCACGTTCCAGTGTCGGCGCTGTCGTGCAGAAACCAGCGCACCAGCATCTGGTTTCGGTCTAGAGCGCCGAGAAACTCGCTATGCTGACCCAGTTCAGTGTGATCGTTCGGAGCCGGCGTTGCCGAGCACGCAAGGCGGTATGGGGTCTTGGCGAACGCCTCGATAAGCTTGCGCGTCGTGGCGCCGGAAAAGCTCTTCAGGATCGAACTCTCATCGAGGATGACGCCGGCATAATCAGCCGGGTCGAATTTATCGAGACGGTCATAGTTCGTGATGGCGATGCGCGGCGTATCGGGCGGGGTGCCGAAACGAGACAGGCGCGCGTCGATGTCGAATTTCTCGGCCTCGGCCACGTGCTGCGAAGCGACCGCAAGCGGCGCGAGCATCAAGACTGGCTTGTTCGTCCGGCGAACGACCTCATCGCCCCACGCCAGCGCCATTCCGGTCTTGCCGAGCCCGGTATCGTAGAACAGCGCCGACGCGCCGGCCCGCAGCGCAAACTCGACGCCATGTCGCTGGTGATCGAACAGCCACGACGGCAGGCGACCCGCATCAACGTCGTCGAACCCGCGCGGCTGGAACGCGATGCGCTTGGCGGCGATCAAATCGTGGTATGATGCAAGGCTCATTCCCCTCCCTCCTCTGCGATCTGCCGGGCCACACGCGCCTTCTTCCGCCCCGGTCCGTTTGCCGCGCGGAACCACAGGCCGCAGATTGCGTTGCGAGTGACGCCGTAGCGCTTGCCGATTTTGGATGCGGAAAGGCGGCCCTTAAGCGCGACGATTTCCTGCACCTGCTTAGAGGTCCAATGCTGGCGGCTGGTGCCGGTGTGCCAGACATCGGCCTTCCACGGGATATCGTTCATTCCGACCCCTCCTCGGCGATCTGGCGAGCGGCGGAATGAATGGCGGTCACAGGCGCGACTTCGACGCCATCCCGTATCCAAGCCACCATCTGCGGATTGGTCGCGCACAGGGCCACCAGGTCACGGGCGTGCATCAGGTCAGAAGAAAGAATCTCCGCCTCGGACTTTCTGTGGATCGCCTTCGCCCGATGGCAGACAGCCG